>Ga0114931_10002777_pt1 | contig 22256 bp, 16 predicted proteins | sample 2SBtaG_FD_89579 | JGI IMG/M metagenome (GOLD analysis project Ga0114931, IMG submission 89579) | Deep subsurface microbial communities from Kolumbo volcano to uncover new lineages of life (NeLLi) - 2SBTROV14_V59a metaG | ecosystem: Environmental > Aquatic > Marine > Volcanic | place: Kolumbo... | reverse complement strand
GGCGCTGGTGAAGCCCAGGTGTATTGCCGGGCGAACCGCGGCGGCGACGGGCGGTGTTACAGGCGTCGGCGCTATCCCAGGCGCACTGGGAGACTGCTGAGGCGGCGGGGAATCGATGCCGAGCGCGTTCATTCGCTGCCACTCTTCCCAGCCTTTTTTGGGTTGTAGCTTGCCGTCAAAGAGTCCGACGTTTCGCCATAACAGATTGACGTCATTGCCCGGTGTGTCGACCATTCGTTTGTACAAGTCGTCGTAGTCGACGGCAAGGAACCAGACGACGAATAGGAAGTGCTGGGTTCGCACCGTATGGAATAGATCGTCAATGTACTGGGCCTGCCAGTCCTCATTGCCTTTCATGTGCAAGCCAAATCTTGGGATATCGATATTTCGGGTCGAGAACCCGGTTTCGGCGATAGCAATGGGTCGATCGGTATAGTGGGTCACCCAATCCAGCGACTTCCGCCAGGAATCAGGGTGTTTGCCCAGGGCCGGGTCGCCAAATTTCTCGCCGAAGGCAGACGCATAGGGGTAGAAGCTCAGTCCAAGGTAATCGCTTTTTTCGACGACGGCCTTGGCGGCGCGTGCGTGAGCAGGTTTTTGTAAGGACTGTAGGCCGAAGGACATACCTATCTTAACGTTGGGATATTCCTTCTTTAGTTGGTCGAAGACCGCGAAATAGAAACGTTCGAACTCCTTCCAGCGGCGCATGTCGCGTGAGATCAACTCGCCCGCCTCAATGCCGATATTCAAAAAGGTCGGTGAGAAGGTTTCGATAGCCTTTCTCGAGTAGTTGGTATAAGCGCTGATTACGCGAGGGTCGTCGAAATGGGCGCTCTTGAGCCAGGAAGCATTGCCGTCGCACGAGGGGGCGAAGCTCTTGCGGTCCTTGGCTAAAGGGGCCAGCCCCACGTAGACTGCGTGCCCTGGCGGGATGCCTCGAGCATCGTCACGCCATTTGTTTTCGAGTTTGGCGGGAAATTTGTACTTGCCAGGGTCTTCGCTCCAGGGCACGCAGTCATCGAAATGCAGGGCATAAAGATTCGAATTCGGGACGATTATCCTGCGCGTTTTTTGATATGCCTCGGGCGTTGAGTCGTAAGGAAAGGGCGTAAAACCGAAATAATATCCGGGTCCAGGGGACGCTAAAGCCGGCAGCGAGTAGCCGAAGAGCAGGCAAAGAATGATCGCCAGGAAATATCGGATACCGCGTTGGGTTGATGCATAACGGCTATGGGACATGATTACCTCGCCGGAATAAATGCCGGAATAAATGCCCGAAATATATGAAGGGGCGCCTGATGCTTGGCAGTCTATCATGCCAGTTTTACGGCGTTCAGCGAAAGTTGGATCTGAGCCACTCTATTGGTCGGAATTCCGGCATGATGATAATATAGGCGCCAGTAGCGTAAAGAGGAGGGGGAGAATTTTCGAACGGGTGTTTTCCAGTTGCCCCCCCGGGCGTGAGTATGTGTGCGACTTCAGTCGCAGGGATTTGTAGAGCGCACTAATTGGGAGGCGTGTTGAAAACTCAAGCCTGTTTGCAGGTAGCTGCCGGACGTGTTCGCGACGGCGTTGTCCTTTTGTTGATACTATTGCTTGGTGCCTGTAGTCACCTCATCCCGCCAGATGCGGGTCAGGGAGGCCGTCAGGTCTCGATCTTGCCGGGTCCCGCACCCGTGGCGAGTGAGATCGCGCCTTATCGGCTGGCGGTCGGCGACCGTTTGGAGATCAAGTTTTTCTATACCCCAGAACTCAACGAATCGCTTGCCATCCGGCCGGATGGGCGATTGTCGCTACAGCTCGTGGGTGATGTCCAGGCGGCGGGATTTACGGTTGAGGAACTCCGCCACAGGCTCCGCGAGCTTTACTCGGGGACTTTGAAGGATCCCGAACTTGCGGTGATCGTCAAGCAATATACTCCACCGTTTGTCTACGTCGGCGGTGAGGTCCGGAAACCGGGACGGGTTCTGCTTGGCGCCCGGAGGATGACGGCGCTGGAGGCGGTTCTCGAGGCCGGTGACTTCAATCGCGGAGCGGAACGGCGAAACGTCGTCCTGATGCGGAATGTGAACGGCAAGACGACCGTTATGACCTTGAATTTGCGTGACTATATCGCCTCGCGGCCCGATACGCCGGTCGTGGCGCGGACGACTCAGTGCACGCCGATACCATGCCCCCGTCAGGAAAGGGCTTTTGCGGGGAATCCGGCCTCCGATGTCGTCCTGCAGCCCCAAGATATAGTCTATGTCCCGGAGGCTCAGATCAGTCAGCTGGCGATGTTCTTCAGCGAGTATCTCAATAAGATTTTACCGATCTACGGCAACATGGGGCTGGTCTTCAGCTACGACATCAATAGCAGAGTCAAAATTCAGAGCCCTTAATTTCGGGCGCCGGAGAATATAGGTGGATCAATTGTCGCGTACCGAACCTGAATTGCCCTCCATTGCCTGGGACGATCTGCGCTCGACGCTCTTACGAAATCGCTGGTTGATCGCCGCCATCGCGGTGATGGTGGTTGTCGGTGCCTATGCCTCTTTGCAGTTCGTGTCCTGGAAATACGAGGCGAGCGCCAGGGTGCTTGTCAAACTGGGACGGGAAAATACTGAGTTGCCGGCCGCGGTGCTCAAGGGCGGTTTGCTTACGACCGGGGTACGCAAAGAGGAAATCAATTCGGAAATCCAATTGCTCACCTCCGAAGACCTGATTGAACAGGTTGTCAACGATATGGGGTACGAGCGATTTATGTTCGCGCCCAAACGGCCGGACAATCTGTTCGGTCTCATCAAATACTACCTCAAGATCGCCTATAGAGTGTTTAAAAGCACCGTCGATGACGCCGCTATCGCGTTGGGTTTGCACCCCGAGTACACCGATCGTCAGAAGGTGGTGATGGCGCTTCAGCGTAATCTTCAGGTGGTCAGGGTGAAGGATTCCGATGTCATCGGCATTCGCCTGCGTTTGCCGGATCCAGGGTTGGCCGTCGCAACGGTGGATAAGCTTCTCGACGATTACGTCGATCGACATCTCCGTTCGTCGGCACGGCAACGTCAAGAACTTTTTTTCCCGTCAGGCCGAAGAGTATCAATTGCAATTGATGGCCATCGAGGAGTCCCGCGATACCCTTAGGAAGCAACTTGGGATCAGCGATATCGGTCAGCAACGTGCGTTGAGCCTGCAGCGTATCGACCAGCTCGATAAACAACGTCGTAAGTGGGCGGCCGAGCGTTCTCGCCTGCCCGACGCCGATAACGCGACAAAACCCGAGATAGTCGAGCGGATGAATCTTCCAGCCGTTACCGCCGACACCCTGCCGATCATCCAGCGCGAGATCGTCGAACGCCGGTTGGCGATGGAAAAACTGCTGCAGAGCTATGGACGTGACTCTCGTCCGGCGAGAACGCTGGAGAGCGAGATCACCGCCTTGCAGGCCGTCATGAGGCAGGGCCTCGACACGCTCATCGAAGAGAACGCGACTCAGCTCAGAAAGGAGCATGGCAAGCTGAATCAACTTGATAAAGGGGCGGACAAGCTGTTGCAGCTCGAGCGCGAACGTTCGCTTGCGGAAACGAACTACCTGGCTTATGCAAAGCGCGGAGAGGAGGCCGAAGTGTCGGAAAAAATGGACCTGCGCCGAGTCTCGAATATCGCGATCCTCGCCCCTCCGGTTATGCCGATCAAGCCCGTGGCGCCGAAAAAGATGCTGATCATGGGCTTGTCGTTGCCGGTGGGCCTGTTGATTGCCCTGGGCATCGTATTGCTTCGCGAGTATCTCAACGACCGGGTTCGTACCGCTCGTGACTTGAGGGCGCTGGGTGGATTGGAGTATCTGGGACGTTTTCGTTTGACCTCGGACTAAAGTTAGTGCTCGATAATATCGAGGACGGGGACATTCAATAATGGGTGGATTTGGCTCCAGAGCGGATACGGGCAGCGACATAAAGGATCCTTGCCGGAACGGCCAATGGCGCGGTGCGCTCTGGATACTGGTGGGGTCGGTGATGGGCGGCGCGGTCTTTGCCGCTATGTCGACCAGCATCTCTCCCTGGTGGGGGCTTGCCTTGATCCCCGGCGCGGTTTTCGCCGGGGCGATACTGCGCAATCCGACCTTTGCTTTGTTGTGTGCCTGTGCCGTGATTCCCTTGGAACGTCTGGGACGTTTTACGGAGGACTCGAGCATGTACACGTTCTCTCTAATGCGAGTGATCGGCGTGCTCGCGCTTGGAAGCCTGCTGCTCTATTGTCTTTCCCGAGGACGTAAGCTGACCTTTGGTCCACCTTTTATCCTCTATTCGATTTACTGGGTTTTAGGCTTGCTGACCCTGACGCACACGACGGATCTGCTCGGTAACGTCAGGGCCAGCGGCGCCATGCTCGGCAATCTGCTGTTCTTTTTCCTGGTCATCAACGCGGCTCGATCGTGGTCTATCGTGAAGATGTGCGTGGCGGTATGGGTGCTATGTTCGGTTCTGATCGGGGTCTATACCGTCTATGACTGGCATTGGGGGAAGAGTTTCAATGAGGCAGAGATCGGTGTCGGCGCAAGCCGGTTCAGCACCGTGTTGGCGGATACCTCCGAATACGAATCGCTGGACACCGTGCGGCGGGCGACCGGGCCGACCTCTCATTCCGCTGTATATGGCATCAACCTGATCATGACTTTGCCGTTCTTGGCCTTTTTCTGGCGCCGTTCTCGTGATCGCCGCCTTCGGGCGGCGATCTTTCTGTCTTCATTGGTGATTTTGTATAACATCTTTCTGACCAATACACGGGCGGTATTGATATTGACCGTACTTGTCTTCCTGATGCTGATCTGGCGGCGTTTGCTGCGTTTGAGTGTCGGTGGCATCGTTGCGGGGCTCCTGGTCGGTGCCTCCATGCTCCCGTTTATTCCGGAAGCGATCTATGAGCGCGTACTCGATCCCTCGAACTATACCGTCGAGCAGTCCGGTACATTGAGGGCCCGTCTCCATTATTGGTCGGCCGGTCTGATCGTTATCGAGAACAATTGGCTAATGGGGGTCGGACCCGGTAATCAGCAGGAGATTCCGCGCTATCTGACCGGCGATGCACCGCGCGAAACGACGGTGCATAACGAATATCTTCAAACCATGATGGAGCTTGGAATCGTTGGTTGGACGGTGTTTTTCGGGTTCGTTTTTTTGGTCTTGCGTTACGGTTTTCAGGCGGCAGCTCACTATCGTGACCGGCCGGATGGAGAGGAACGTTATCAGTTCCTGAAGGCCTGCCAAGTGACTATGATCGCCGTTTTGGTTTATGGTTTACAGGTTGACGTCTTTCATTTTCCCCTCAAGGGCTGGTGGTTGGTAGCCGGATTGGTCACCGCGCTCTATCTGGCCGGTCGTGAGGAAAGGACGTTGCAAACACATTTGACGCCTACTGGATGATTGGCTTTGGAGAGCGCATATATATGAATCAGGATCAAGATTTCGATGTTGCGGTGATCATTGTCGGACTCAATGCCCGTGACTATGTCAAGGACAGCATCGCTTCGGTTCTTTCCTCGGATTGGGGGCAATACAGCCCCGAGGTCATCTACATCGACAACGGTTCCAGCGACGGCAGCGCGGAGATGGTTGAACAAACCTATCCCGAGGTCCACCTTATCGCCAACCCCGACAACCTGGGGTTTTGCATCGCGGCCAACCAGGGGGCGAGGATCGCACGTAGCCGCTATTACTTCTTTCTCAATGACGACACGCTCGTACGTCCGGATGCCATTCCGCTTCTGGTTCGCCATCTGGACGCGCACTCCGAGCTCGGCGCCGCAGGCAGCCGATTATTGAATACCGATGGAACCGACCAGTGGTCGGGACGCCGCTATCCGACCAAGTGGAATGCGATCTTCGGCCGCCGCTCATGGTTGAGTCGCTGGTTTCCAAACATGCCGGCATTGACCGACTATCTTTATCGCAAGGAGATCGAGCACGGCGAACCGTTCATCGCCGACTGGGTTTCCGCGGCGGCCATGTTGGTTCGCAAGGATGTTTTCTGGGCGGTGGGTGGTTTCGCCGAGGACTATTATTACTGGCATGAGGCCGTGATTTGTGACCGGATTCGACGGGCAGGGCACGAGATCGTCTTGCATCCGCAGTCGAAAATCATGCACTACGAGGGCAAGGGAAGCGGACCCCGGCCATATCCCGTTCAACGCTGGCATATCATCGATTTCCATCGGGGGGCCTTTCGCAGCTATTGCGAGCACTATGATCTTGGCGGTGGGCACCCCTTGCGTTTGTGCGTCGGTGGCGCACTGGCGATGCGGGCCTTGTCTCTGCTGTTGCTGACGAGGTTCAGGACATGGTTGACATAACGCTGCCATCGACGCGGAATTTGCTCGCGGATCGCTACGGCGGGCGGCGTGTGCTTATCGTCGGCGCCGACGGTTTTCTCGGTTGTAACTGTGTTCGTTTATTGACTGCTGTCGGGGCCGAGGTGTCGGTTTTGACCCGGCGACCTGAGCCCCGGATGGGTAATGGGGTGGCGCATGTCTATCGAGGTGATTTGCTCGATGAGGCGTTGTTGGCGGAGGCCGTTGCCGGGCAGGACGAGGTGTGCAATTTTGCGGGTGTTTCGTCGGCCGTCGACAGCAACTTGTCGCCGGAGACGAGTCTATCGGATATGTGTCTGCCCAGCTTGCGCTTATTTAAAGTATGCGCTCAGGCGTCGCCTCAACCCCGGGTGATTTTTGCCAGCACGCGCTTGGTATACGGTATCCCTTCATACCTCCCCGTCGACGAACGGCATCCGCTGGCGCCGCATAGCATGTATGCCGTGCACAAGCTGACGCTGGAGCATACCCTGTCGGTGTTGCACCAGACGCGTGGATTACCTTATAACAGTTTTCGAATCTCGAACCCCTACGGACCCTATCAGCGGCCGGGGGTCAGTCAGTATGGGGTCATCAATCATTTCATCCGCTCGGCGGCGTGTAATTCGGCGATCAAAATCTTTGGCGACGGCCGGCAGCGCCGTGACTATATCTACGTCGATGATGCCATCGCGATCATGCTTCGGGTCGCCGTGGACGCCCGTTGTGATGGCGAGATTTTCAATCTGGGCGGCCGTAGTATCATGGCGATTGTCGATGCCGCAGAGACAATCTCGGAACTGGCCGGGGGTTCTCCGGTCGAACTTATTGCCTGGCCGGATGATTACCGAATCGTCGAGACAGGGGACTATTTCACGGATCTCAGTAAGCTCGAGGCGATGCTGGATCTGCCGGAAATGACTAAATTTGAGACAGGCGTCAGACTATCTCTGGACTACTATCGGGATAATCCAAATGCTTGACGTACCGTTTAGGGAGAAACTATTGTCTTGGTGAGCGTGTCTTTAACCTATGGGGTACCTCTAAAAACTCGATCAGGCTGATGATGGCAAGGCGTAAACGGGCGAAAAAGCGCGGTTTACACGGCGTTCGCTGCTTCCAAGCCCCGCTTTGAGCACGTTTACAACGCAGCCAGCGCGGCTTCAGCGAGTTTTTAGAAGTGCCCTATGGACATGAAGAAGAGAATTTCGGTGGACACATTATGAACTTCAGTTTGGATATTTTCAGGTACGGAAATCTGCCCCGCACCTTCGCGTCGGTTTTGGTGTGCTTGTCGCTGTTGACCGCTTGTGGCGGCAGTACCGCGCCGACCACGACCTCGACATTGACGCCTTTACCGCCCCTGGATACGCCACGCAGTTTTCGGCTGGCGCTGACGCCGTTCGCGAACGGCGTCACGGACCAGGCGAAAAATGCCGCCTGGACCTTCGTCAAGCAACACAGTGACCTCGTCGCGCTCCATTTCGACACCACGAACGGTCTACCTTGGGATATTCTCGAGACCGGAAATCTGCCCGCCGATCTGCCGGCGGACTTTCGCAAGGAGTTCGATGAGGCGGCCGCCCAGCTCAACGATGGTTCGCCCCACACCGTGTATGTCGCGATTAATCCGTTGAATTCCTCGCGGACGGGCATGCAGCCGCAATATGGTGGAGGGGCCTTTCCCTTTGGCACAACATCGAGTGATCAGTCATTCGACAATCCACGTGTTCAGACGGCGTTGATCAACTACGCCAAATGGATCGTCGATACCTTCAATCCGGCCTTTCTGGCGATAGGTATCGAGGCCAATATCTACGATATCAACGAGATCAACAACAATATTACCGATGGCGGTGGATTTCAGGCCTTTGTCCGGTGCTATCAGGCCGTCTATGACGCGATCAAGGCCTCGCACCCGACGCTACCGATCTTTCCGACTCAGCAGCTCGAGTATATGCAAGGCAGCTTGAGCACCTGGAATAATGAGATGGCCCTGTATGGTACGAAGATCGATCGTATCGGCCTATCGATGTATCCGTCGAGTCAGAACTTGCTGCCGAGCCAACTGACCCAGGCATATGTTACCGATCTGCTCCCCTTTAATACCAATAACCTGCCGATTGTCGTGACCGAAACAGGTTACGGTAGTGAGCCGTTTTCCGGGAGTTTCATTGCGCCCGGTTCGCCGGAACTCCAGCGTGACTATCTGAAGTGGTTGATCGCTGCGGCCGATGCCCTGCCGGATGCAGTCAAACCGGACTTTATCGTCTGGTTCTTTCCTACCGATGCGCCTTTGGCGGCGACGCCGGCATTTCCGGATGCCGCCTACTATCTGTCGATGGGGCTGTCGGACAAGAATTTGAATCCTCGCGAGACCCAGTTGGTCTGGGATCAGCAGTTGACCCGGCCGTTGCAGCCGCTTCGTTAGGCGTTTCCTGATTCGCAATTTCCGATTCCTTCGGGGCGGCCGAATCGGTCGTCCCGTATCCTTTTGGGTGCCTCTAAAAACTCGATCAAGCTGATGATGGCAAGGCCCTTTTGTCAAATGTAACCAGGTAGGCATCGCGGGGCCCCTTTAACGCACCAATCCAGAGCATGTTTCGAACAGTGCGAAGCAATAGCGTATCAATTCTGTCGGGATATTTTACATTTTCCGTCTTTTCTGAAAGGTAGCCTGAGCGGCTATATTGGCTCGTGAGAGGCCGAAAATCATATAAAAACAATTCATTACAGATTGTTTCCAAATAATGCCGGGATTTCATGGCTTAAATATTGCATACGATCCACAGGCATACTTGGGGGAGAGGTCCTGGATGCCTGATAGCATGACTTGTCTCGGTGCCCGATTTGCCCCAAACTGCTTTACCGCGCCAATAACTCAGGCTTCGAATAGGCGCGGTATAAATGATATGCGATTGAAATAGCATAAATAACCGTGACAATTTCCGGGCGTCGCCTGGGAGATTGGACACAAATAACAATGCGACAGCGCGTTCGCGAAAGTTGAAGGACGAGGAGTCCCAGTATGGCTGAAGAGGGCAACAACACGGCGGCGATAGAAGGCTATTGCCGCCCCGTGGCAGTCGACCATCCGAATACGTCGGCGCAGGAACATTCGGGTGTCGATGTCCGTCAGCCGGTTTCATTGGCGACACGCATGGTCGAGATCCCGGTTGCACTGATCGCAATCGCCTTGACGTGGCCCATCATGGCGGCGCTCGCCGTAATCATTCGTTTGGATTCGCCTGGTCGGGCGCTCTTTTTCCAGAATAGACTTGGTGTCGGCGCGAAGCCTTTCCGTTTCGTCAAATTCCGTACCCTGTATGCCGATGCGCGTGAGCGTTTCCCGGAGCTATACGCCTATCAATATAGCCAGGAAGATCTCGACGCGCTCAAATTCAAGATCGAAAACGATCCTCGGGTTACGCGTCAGGGCCAGTGGATCCGCAAGACCAGTCTCGACGAACTGCCGAATTTCTGGAACGTTCTGACCGGTGAAATGGCGCTCGTCGGGCCGCGTCCGGAGATTCCCGAGATGTTGCCGTATTACCAGGGCGAGATGCTGCAGAAGTTCTCGGTTCGTCCGGGCGTCACCGGTCTCGCGCAGATCTCGGGACGGGGACGTCTTGGCTTCAAGGAGACCGTCGAGTTGGATCTCGAGTATGTGCGTTGTCGCTCCTTCACCTACGATATGAAAATATTTTTCAAAACGCTGTGGATGGTTATCCGGCGGGACGGCGCCTTTTAGAAGCAGGCTTTATGGCGGTCGTGGACATGTCCGAAAAGTGGATCGTCCGGGACTATGAGGAAGTTGGTCATATTGCTCGGGTATGATCTGAAATATTGGCTAAAGAGGTGTCCTCGTGCAGATCGATATAAATAGATCACTGGCTGGTAAGCGGGTTCTTGTCACGGGAGGCAGCGGATTCATCGGCTCTCATCTCGTCGATCGCCTATTGTCGCTTGATGCGGAAGTAACCGTACTGACGCGCCAGGAGACGACTCCATGGCGTCTTGCTCATCTTGGTGGCGCTTCTGCGTTGGATATAAGGCGCTGGGTGCCCACGGATACCGAGGCCCTGTTTGATTGCTTTGCGTCGGTGAGGCCTGATGTGGTCTATCACCTGGCTTCGCATCCGGATGGCAATGAGACCTATGATCAAGTTCAGCAGGTGATCACGGGTAACGTATCAGTGACCGTGAATTTGCTTGAAGCCTGCCGTCGCTATCCCGTCAAGCTGTTCGTTTATGCCGACTCGACAAAGGTGTATGGGAACCAAGCGGTTCCGTATCAGGAGGATACCTCTCCTGCGCCGATCTGTTCGTACGCCGTCGCCAAACTTAGCGGATGGCAATTTTGCGAGTTTTACCGGCAACATCACAATGTTCCTTCGGTGTCCGTTCGTCCGACGTTGATCTATGGGCCGCGCCAGGGGTATAACCTGATCAATTATGTCGTCGAGAGCATCGTCAAAGGCCGGCATGAAATTGCTTTGATGGGCGGGCAACAGACCAGAGACCCGCTCTATATCGACGATGCGATTGAGGCCTTCTGCGGACTGCCGAGTGTGGCGGATCAGGTTCGGGGACGAGTCATCAATATCGGCGGCGGGCGGGAATACAGTATTCTCGAAATTACCCATCGGATAGCTCGGTCGATGCAGGTCAGTATTCATGTGAAGGCGGACGAAAGCCAAGTTCGGTCAACCGAGATTTGGCGAAGTTACTGTCTGTCTGAGGAGGCGCGCGACCTGATGGGTTGGCGGCCTGAAGTGGAACTTGACCACGGATTGAAGCAAACTATCGATAGCCTGCTGGCCGCGCCGGTCAGTTTGCAGGTGGTTTCGGGATGAACCGGCCTCATATCGATACCGAAGGTTGACCCATGTCCCTTGCCGACAAGCTGCTCCAAAAAGTACCCCAGTACACACGAAATCAACGCCACCTGGATTCAGTCTTACATCATGGTACGCTGCGCAAGTGGGCCAATTTGCTGCGGGTCGAACTCGAACGCAAAATGCGTCGCATCGAAGTTGCCAGTCGTCCCTATTTGCTGATCCTGGATCCTTGCAACTACTGCAACCTGCGCTGTCCGCTCTGTCCGACCGGCGTGAAGCAGCTGGGGCGCGATCAGTCCATGCTGTCTTTTGAACATTTCCGTCATTATTTCGATCCTCATATTCCCTATCTATTTGAAGTCTATATGCATAACTGGGGGGAATCCTTGATCAACAAGGAAGTCTACCGGATGATCGAGTACGCCCAACGCCATAACGTCGGGACAAACCTGAGTTCCAATCTCGTCATCGTCGATTCCGACGACATCGATCACATCCTGGATAGCGGACTGGAATACCTGGTTGTGTCGCTCGACGGCACATCGCCCGAGACCTATTCCCAATACCGAGTTCGCGGCGACTATGACAAAGTGATTGCGAACCTGGGTGAGTTGATCCGGCGCCGCAATCAGCGAGGTCAAAAGACGCCGGTTATCGAATGGCAGTACATTGTCATGAAACAGAACGAGCATGAGATTCCGGAGGCCGAGATCCTTGCCAAAAAGCTGGGCGTCGACAAACTGCGATTTATTCCCGTCGGCATGCCTTATGAATTCAAGAACAGGAAGGAAGTGGCCGATCGCTGGTATCCGACAGGGGTGTCGGCGAGGGTCGAGAGTTCTCACGAGGAGCAGCAGTTCGGGCAGGCCGACAAGCCCGGTCCATGTTTCTATCTGTACCGCTCCATGGTCATCAATCCTGACGGCGGGGTTTCGCCCTGTTGCGTAGTCTATCAGCAGAATCGCGATTTCGCGCAGTTGCCGACGGACCGCCCGCTTGATATCGGCGCGATCTGGAATAACGACCATTATCTGTCGGCAAGATCGCTTTACAGTCGTCGTAAACCTGGAAGTCATCAGCCCACGGTCTGCGATGGTTGCGACATTTTTACCAAATACCGGGTGAGTCCGTCCAAGCCTCGGCGCGTGATCAAAATCCGGGAGGAACATTCCAACTAGAGGTCTGTCGTTCGATATAGGTTGAAGGGCACCTCTAAAAACTCGATCAAGCCGATGATGGCAAGGCGTAAACGGGCGAAAAAGCGCAGTCTACACGGTCTAAATGAGCATTTTGAGCGCGTTTACAACGCGGCCAGCGCGGTTTCAGCGAGTTTTTAGAGGTGCCCTGAATATAGAAAATGCGACGTTGCCGCCGCTCATGGCATGGGCTGGAGCGTCGGTCCGAATCCTTGGGGTTGTCCCCTTGGGGGTTCGTGCCGGTAGAGCGAATACGGCGCTTGCGGTTACCGGGCCTTTTGGGCACCATTGAGTAGCCGGGAGCGGATTTTTGGCTATGCATTTTTCGGCCGTCGGACTTGAAGTGTCAGGCCACGGCCAGGGGGAATGATCATGAAAGAACGATTGTTTGGATCCGTGCGGATGATTGCTCCGTTTTTCTTGGCGATCGCCCTCAGCTTTCCGGTTGCCGCCGCGCCAAGAATGATTGGGTTAGGGGACAGCATCGGCGAAGGCGTGCAGAGTGGCGATGCCAGTTGGCGAACGCAACCATATGGTTACCTGAATTGGCTGGCGTATCAATTGGGCGCGACCTTTCAGCTGCCGCTGATTCAGAGCCAGATCTTGGGCGTGGTCGGTGATCCATCGGGACGCAGTCGCGTCGATCCCAACGTACTTGCGGATAATCTGTCGGTTTCCGGCGCGACCGTGGCTTCATTGTTACGTGAGCGCGCCACCGCCACGAGTCCGGCTACGATGCTGACGGAGACCGACCTGGTGCTCTATCCTCGGCGTCAGAGTCAGATTGAGGTTGCGGAGTCGAGCACGGCTGATTGGATCGTCTGCTGGATCGGGAATAACGATGTGTTGTCGGCCGTGACCAACTATGCGCAGCTGGACGCCTCCCAATTGACCTCGGTGGCGGCGTTTGACGCAGACTACCAGGAACTCGCAACGCGCCTTCAAGGCATAGCGCAAGCCAGTGGCGCGCGGATCGTTCTCGCCAATATCCCCGATGTCACGAGCACGGCGTTTCTGCTCGACCGTCAGGATCTGGTGCGTTTGATGGGACAGGACTACGGACTGCCTGCCGGCGATTACACGTCGGTTATGGCCGTGTTGCTGGTGCGCGCGGGTTTGGCGACGACGCAGGTATTCAGCGACCCCGCTTACATCCTAAGCAGTACCGAAGTGGCCCAGGTCAACGCCCGAGTCAACGTCTTTAACCAAATCATCGCTCGTGAGGCGAGCCGGATCGGGGTGCCGGTGGTCGATGTCAATTCCGCCTTCAAGAATATGATACAGAACCCGCCGGTCTATCTGGGGCTGACCCCGAGCGCCCGTTTTTTGAAGGGTTATTTCAGTCTTGACGGCTTGCATCCATCGAATATCGGAAATGCATTGATCACCAACGAGTTTATCAACACGATCAATGCCTTTTACGGGACCACGACCCCTTTGATCGACGACCTTACCTTGCGCTACCTGTATTTGACCGACCCGTCGACGGACAAGGACGGAGACAACCGGGTTACCGGGCGCCCGTTCGCCGGTTTGATCGAGACATTGGCGGGTATCATCGGTATGGCGCCGGATGCCAACGATTATTTCTTTGACGGACCCTGAGGGTATTAACCCGGCACCCATGTACATTGCCTTCAGGGCTTCAATCAGGCTTCGGATCAAGGCGTGGCTCGCCGCGAATGGCAGGGTCCTTTGCAAGCGCTACAATGCGGAGCCGGAGTCTGCTTGAAGCCCCTAACGGATTGAAATTAAAAGGACAGGCCGTTGTGTGCAGTCCCACAGTCGGCGTTATCGAAACTTGCTGTAGGCGCGTGCTACAGCGGCCTTTCGATGCCTTGCTGCAGGACTGCACACAACGGCTGAAGGTGATGTATATTGATGCCGGGTTAATAATATGGCAGTGTTGTCCGCTCCCGGTTCGCGGGAGCGGATTCTTTATTCGTTCGAAAGCGGGAAATAGGGCTAGTGAGTCATTCTTCGTCTGTGCCAATCGTTTGTCCATGTTGCCATGTTCCACTCACGGTCGCGTCCGGAGGACTGATTTGTCCGTCGCGTGAATCGAACGACTGCCGGGGCACCTATCCTAGTGAGAACGGCGTACCGGATCTGGTCATCGGCGAACGTTTCGCCGATGAGACCGATGCGGCCTGTATGTGTTACGAGGAAACCAGTAACGAATACACGGCGCGCAATTACTGGTTGCCGACGTTTCACAGCTTGTTCCCCGGTGTGGATCAAGGTCGGCAGATCCGCATACTCGCGGTTGGATGCGGGACGGGCTTGGAGGTCGACATGCTCAATGCCGCCGGTTTCGATTGCTACGGAATCGACAACGGCAATCGAACGCAGGCTTGGTCTCGCCGAGAATCGCGTTCCCATCTATTTTTGGCGAACGGAATGCATTTGCCTTTTCCGGATGAAAGTTTCGACGCCGTCTTTTGTGGTTGCGTCTTTCCTCATGTCGGTGTCGTGGGAGACAGCAATCAGGTCGCCGACGGCGGATTGGAAGATCGACAGGCCCTGGCTGCGGAGATGAGCCGGGTTCTGAAGAAAGGCGGCAGGGCGCTTTTGAGCAGCCCAAATCGAAGTTTCCCTTTCGATATCTTCCACGGTCGTGAACCTGGATCCTACAAACCGCGTTTCAATCCTCCTGGCAGCCGTTTTCTGTTGTCCTTGGGGGACTATGCGGAATTGTTCCTCCGGGCCGGCTGCAGAGAGGCCATGGCCAGGCCGATCGATGGTTATTGGGGATTTGTCCGCAGCAGTCACTCGCTCAAGGGACAGCTCCTCGGCCTGCCTGTTCGTTTCGTCTTTCGTCTTGTTTCCAGCAAGATATTCGGTTTTCTGAGGACATCGCCGATCAGCCCGTGGCTCGTCGTCGAAGTCGTCAAATAGGCGTCGGGGCGCGCCCTTGACGACGAAACGCCAAGGTGGCGGTTTTTTTGCTGAGGTTTCGCTGGTCGCGGGTGGAAAGATTATTGCTCTGGCGAGCCTGTTCCTGCTGGGAATCGTTGTCGCCCGTTTCATCGGGCCCGACGAATACGGCCGTTACGCGACGGCGCTCGCTCTGATCCTATTACTCGACGCTATTTTGGGCTCTCCGTTGGACTGGGCAGTCGTGCGATTCGGTACATTGCACGCGGACGATGCCGAGCGTGTCGAGGGATTGTTGGGCGCGACTTTCAAACTTAAGGCGGCTGTCGCCGTTGCTTTGTTCCTGACCGCTCTGGTCTTTTCCGAGCCGATCGCTGGTCTGCTGTTTCCCGAAGCTCCGTCGGCATCGAAACTGCTATTGAGTCTGCTCGCGGCGACAATTGCCTTGTTGGCGTTGAGGAGTCTGGCCTCCTACTTGCAGCTCAAACGAAGTTTCCGAAAGTATGCGTTGTTGGATCTGGCAACGGCGATCGTACGTATCGCCCTCGTAGCGCCACTGCTCATATACGGGATCGATGACGCATGGGCATTTGTCGGTCTCTATGGGCTGGCCGCCGCAATCGTCTTTGTCGGTGGTCTGTTGTGGATACGGCCGACCTTCATGCGCGCCGCTACGCCATCCAGGGAGGATCGTCGCGCGCTGATAGGGTTTTGCGGCAGCACGACCTTGATCATGATACTCGGCGCCGTGAGCGGACGTGCCGATATCCTCATGCTCGGCGCGCTGGCGGGTGGGGCCCAAACCGGTCTGTATGCCGCGGCTGCTCATGTCGCAATGTTGGCGACCATGATTGCCGGTTATGCGGCCGTGGTCATTCAACCGCGGATTATTCCCGCCGCTCGCGAAGGGGAGGTAAGGCGGCTTTGGCAGTCCAATCTCCGTCTCGTGGCGGCGCTGCTGTTGTTGGTCGTTCCGGTCACTATTTGGGGCTTGCCTTATCTATTTCCGCTGCTCTATGGCGAGCGCTACCTCCCCGCAGTGCCCGCCCTGCAAGTGCTCGTCATCGGAACGGTGCTCGACCTGTTGACGATGCCGGTGTTGCAGCCATTCGGCATTCAGCTTTGCCCGCGACAGAGTGTGTGGATCGAGATTGTGATCGCGAGTCTGTTCGTCTTGCTGGCGCCGTTGGTGGCGAGTCAGGGCATCGTGATGATGGCCTGGTTGATGACCCTGATCCGTTTAGGCAAGCTGATGGGCTACGGCGTAATCGCATGGCAGCATGCGGGGCGGGTCGAGAGCCGACTGCGACAAGATATGGTCAATACGGAGTGAATGCCTTGGCAGTGGAAATGAGTGGCAATACGAGGTCTGAAGGTCCGATTCGTGTCCTGCATCTCATCCATACCGTCGCCCATGGGGGCGTGGAAACCGCACTTCTGAATTGGTTGCAACGGATTGATCGCGATCGCTTCGACGTGCAACTGGCTTGCTTCAGTAACCCAGACGGCAGCGAATTGCCCTTTGAGCGCGCCGCTGTTGCCGCGGGAATTCCCATTGTCGCCAAGATCCCGTGGCGACGCAGCAAGCCTGTCCTGCGTTCGGCCCGGCTGCTTGTAGCCCTGATGCGCGAACAGGGTACCGATATCCTTCATACCCACAACTGCTATGCCGACTGCGTCGGCGCGGTCGTTCGCCATCTTCGTCCGGTTCGCACGCTGACGACGCTGTACGTCTGGTCGGATCTTGGTTGGAAGCGAAATCTGATTCAATGGGTCAACCGCCAGGTGATCCGTAGTTATGACTTGATTTCGGCGCACTGCGAGGAGACCTATCGACAGACGGTTGAGATGGGCTTCGCTCCGGATAGGCTAACCACCCTGATTTGCGGGTTTGAGCTGGCGGTCGCCGATTATGATGAAACCGAGCGGCGACAGCGCCTGCGATCGATGGGTGAGGATGACGATGCCATCGTGCTGGCCAACATCGCCCGTTTTTATCCGGAAAAGGTTCAGGACAGCCTCTTGCGTTGTTTCAAGCGGCTGCATGATCGAAACCCGCGGCTACGCCTCTGGATGTTAGGCGTCGGGCCGCTTGAGCAGTCATTACGGGATTACTGTCATGAGCTCGGCCTCGATGACAGCGTCCGATTTCTAGGCTTCGTCGCTAACCTCGGCGAACTCCTGCCGCTTATAGATATCCAGGTGCATCCGGCCCAGATCGAAGGCGTGCCGCTGTCGATCTGTTCCGGGATGGCGGCCGGGCTGCCGATCGTCGCCTCCGATGTAGGCGGTATCCCGGAAGTCCTGCGGCATGAACAGAGCGCCCTCCTGGTGCCTCGCGGCGATGAGGACGCCTTGGTTGCGGCGGTCGAACGCCTGCTGGCCGATCCCGAGGAGGCGCGTCGGTTGGGGCGGGCGGCCCGGCATTTCATCGAAAACGACTATTCGTTGAATACTGCTGTCAGGCGCTTGGAACAAACCTATGAAGGGATGCTCGAGCGGTGAAAATCGGGTTTTTTCCCGTCATGGCCGGTCGCCGAGGCGGTGGTCCTGAGACTTATGAAATTCAGCTCCTGCGCGCTTTGTGGAAGGTCGCTCCGGAACACGAATACCATGTCTTCTGTCTCGATCAGGCGGCCGCGGACGCTTTCGCGATGTCTGGAGAAGGGGTCTATTTCCACGTGCTCAAACCGCGCAACCGTTTCCTGAGCATGACCCTTTCGTTGCCGTTTGCACTCAGGCGCGCGGGCGTCGATGTGTTGCACGCGACCTTTACACCGCCGCCTTGGGCGCCGCTGCGTTACGTTTTTACGATGCATGACACGAGTATGTTCGACCATCCCGAGTTTTACCCGCCCATGATACGTTGGCGCCTGAATACATTGATTCGGCGGGGCTTGAGTCAGTCGGCTGTCGTGCTCTGTATCTCTGACTATGTCCGCCAGGCCGTTCGCGACCGCTTCGCTATTTCGGATGAACGACTGGCCGTTGCCTGGCACGGGATCGAGGCGTGTTACCGACCGATGGACGGCGATCAAGCACGAGCGCTGGTGCGAGAATACTACGAACTCGACGGTCCCTATATCCTTTATGTAGGTAAGTTCGAGAAACGAAAAAACGTCTTCGGTATCCTCAACGCTTTTCGAAGATTCGTCGATCGCCACGGCAAGGATGTGCATTTGGTCATGGCTGGGAAACCGGATTGGAACAAGGCCGCCGTCGATCGGGAGATCGAGGAACTTGGGCTTCAAGGGCTGGTTGTAACCCCGGGCTATGTGCCCGGCGATCATCTGCCGGCGCTCTATTCGGCGGCGCGCATGTTCGTTTTTCCGTCGTTATGGGAGGGCTTCGGTTTTCCGATCCTCGAGGCGATGGCCTGCGGGCTGCCGGTCGTCACCTCGAACACGACAGGTCTGGCCGAGGTCGCCGGTGACGCGGCATTGCTGGTCGATCCACGGGATTGCGATGCGATCGCGGAGGCGATGGCTCGATGTCACTATGACGACGCGCTGCGGTGCGAGTTGATCGAACGAGGCTTCGAGAGATTACGGTCTTTCAGTTGGGAGCAATGTGCGCGCCAGACGCTCGCGGTTTACGAGCGCTGCCTGAACGCTTGAGCGCCATTCGGGCCCGAGGCCCGGAACCGTTCGTTATTCCACAACAATCGCGCTGCTGTCGAACGGGCCTCTCTGAAGACGGACGGATAGCCGAAAGGCGGTCGGATCATAGAACCAAGCAGGTCCGATTGCGGTCGCCAAGTCAGTGGCGGCCAGAACCTGAGTAGCCGCCTGACCCGAGACCGTGACCTGAAGTGGCGTCGTGACCCGGTCGTGAAACACGACAGTCCAGTCCCGTAGGCCGGCCTGACGTTGCCCCGCAACATGGCTGATATCCAACTGTTCCCTGCCGGCCAGACGCGTCATGCTCAAGGTCGTGCGCAGATAGTCGCCTTGACGGAAGTTGTAGCTGACGCCGTCGTCTTCGTACAGATTCTGGGTCCGGTCGGCGCCCGGATAGAGATCGATCTGCATCCCGCCGGCTAAAGGCTCGGTGACATACTGCTTGATCGGGCCGCGCGGGATAATCGCCCCGGCTCGTACGAAGACCGGTATTTCGCTTAACGGAGCGGTTACCGTGACGGTCTGTCCGCCAGCATATCTCTGGTCGTTTCGCTCGTCATACCAGTCGTCTCCGGAGGGGAGATAGAGCGTTCTGGTCGTTGCTCCGGCCGTGTAGACCGGAGCAACGAGCAGGCTGTCGCCGATCAGGAATTCATTGTCCTGAAGGTAGGTTTGGGGGTCGTTGGAAAAGTGGAAAAACAACGGCGCCAGGATCGGCTCGGCGGTTCGGTTGGCCTGCTCCATAAGCGTATAGAAGTAGGGCAGTAGGCGGTACCTTTCGTTGATGGCATCCCTGATGATCGACGTGTACGGTTCGCCGTAGACCCAGGGTTCGCTGGGGCCGGAGGTATTGACGGCATGGTTTCGAAAATACGGATTGAAACTCGCGAACTGGAACCAGCGGGCGAACAGTTCGGGATCCGGGGTGCCGAGGAAGCCGCCGATATCATGTCCGAACAAGAGCATACCGCTGAGCGACATATGCAAACTGTTCTGGATGCTGACCCTCAGACTGTCGAAGGTGCTCAGCGAATCGCCGCTCCAGTTGGCATTGTAACGCTGACTGCCCGAATAACCGGATCGCGCCAGGATGAAGGGCCGTTCGTTCGGGCGCAGGTCGAGCATGGCCTTCCGAGTCAGGCGAACGTTATTAAGTGCATAGAGATTGCGGGCTTGCTGATCGGTACGTTTCTGACCGCCGAAATCATAGATCGCCTGCGGCATGTAGTTGCTGGCCGGTTCGTTGATATCGTTCCAGATGCCGGAGATCCCGGTCTGCAGAAAGGCCTTCAGCAGATTCACATAGAACTGTCCCGCCTCCGGTTTGGTGTAATCGAACCAGCTGACGTCGCCGAAGGGTAGGAAGATATTGCCCAGCACGGGCTGGCCGGCGCTGTCCTCAAGGAAGTAGTGCGACTGGGCCAGATAGTTGTAACTCGGATCGTCCGGTTGGATCGTTGGATCGAGGATGTTGACCCGTTTGATGCCAAGTTGCTCGAGATAGGCGTTGTTTGTCAGCGGATCGGCGAAATTGAGCGGGTCCCAGCTGAACCAGTTAAGCTGGTTCATATAATCGAGATCGAGATAGACGGCGTCGACCGGAATGTTCTGGCTGCGGAAGGTATCGGCGACCTGACGGATCTCGGTCCATGACCTGTAACCGTAACGGGATTGGTGAAAGCCCAGCGCCCATAATGGCGGCATGGGTACAAATCCGGTCAGGCGGGCGTAGCCGTTGGCGACCGTCTGCGGCGTGGGCCCTGAGAACAGATAGTAGTCGAGCTCGGTCTGATGGCTGCCAATTAGCACGCTGCCGTCGCCCTTGCTGTCCAGATCGAAGAACGGTTCGGTCGGGCTATCGACGAAGAGGCCGTAGAATCGTCCGTTTTGTTCGCCGTAATAGAACGGCGTGCTCGAATAGAGCGGGCCGGTGAATTCGCCATAGCCGAAATGATCGGTATTGCGCATGACCATGACCTGGCCGCGCCGGTCAAGCGGTCCGCCGCGCAGGCCGAGGCCGAGGTAGCGCTCGCCACTGGGCGCCGCCTTGCGGGTGTAGATGACCTGCTGGCCGTCATCGTAGCCGATGCCGTCGTTCAAGTCGCTGTCGATGGAGGTTCCGTCCGGACGCTCGGCAATGACGCGGAAGGGCTGGCGCTCAATGCGCAGGTGTAACTGCGCCGTATCGGCGACGATCTCGGTGGCCGTAGTCGTGATCCGGCTGTTGACGGGTGGATTGAGGCCGGCGGGTTCGATGGCGCCGCTGACCCAGTCGGCCGGGTAGCCGCCGGCATCGATGCGGACGCGGGCGATGTCTTCGTCTATGAGGTCGACGCGGGCCGTGAAGCCGTTCTCGAGGATCAGGTAGATGTGGCTGTCATCATGCCAGACATATTGGACGTTGCCTGCCAGTCGAATCCCGGTGGGCGTGGCATTCGCCGCGGGTATCAGGGGTTTCCGGTAGTAGGCATCCCATGCTGAAAGCGCCTGTTTGGCCTGGCCGTTCTGGGTGAACAGGCCGGTATAGGCCCAGGCCATTGTGGTCGGATCGGTACCGTAGTATTGACCATAGTCCTGAGCGACAAAGTACGATACGAAGGCAAAGTCATGGGCGGCGGCCTCGCCAAGTAGGAACTCTATAAAGTCGCGCTGTTGTTGTTCGCTACCGGGCAGTGTGGTCTGCAATGGGGCGTAGTCGAGATTCTGACTGATGTAGCCGGTCTGATCGATAGCCAGTGGCAGGTTGAGGTCGCGGGCGATGTCGTAGGCGGCCTGAAAATAGTCGTCGCGCGGCCGGCCGTTAATGGTGTATGGGTTATCGGCGACCATATAAGGATAGGTGCTCAGGGCCATCAGGTCGCTGTTGCGCAATAGCTCACGGACCTCCATGCGCAAGGCATCGGGATAGAACGACGCCGTGGCGGCGGCAAAATCGGCTGATTCCCTGTGCAGACCGAGCATGTGCTCGTAGTGGATCGTCGAGAACACTGTCAGGTTCGGATAGCGCTGCTTGATCGTCTGATAGGCATAGGCGTTGAGTTCCTTGAATGCCTGCCAGAGTTCCGGGCGTTTGGCGAGGAGGATATTGGCCTCGACGTTGATCGCCAGGTACTGCGGCTGAAAGTAGTCGATGGCCGCGATCAGGTAGTTGACGTAGGCGGTTTTGACCTGGGGGTCGTTGAACGCCACTTGATCCCAGGGCGCCGGCAGGGGCTGCATATTTCCTTGCGGACCCCAGTAGGGCGCCAGGCCCAGATAATCAGTCGCGATCGGCTTCATCATCGAATAGCGCGGCGTGCCGACCGGAGCGCTGTCGTCGGCGGCCGTGACAATGCCCCAGAACGGCGACAGCTTCGAAGAGTAGTCGGCGGCCCGGCTGCTGAGCAGGGCCTCG
>Ga0114931_10002776_pt1 | contig 22260 bp, 15 predicted proteins | sample 2SBtaG_FD_89579 | JGI IMG/M metagenome (GOLD analysis project Ga0114931, IMG submission 89579) | Deep subsurface microbial communities from Kolumbo volcano to uncover new lineages of life (NeLLi) - 2SBTROV14_V59a metaG | ecosystem: Environmental > Aquatic > Marine > Volcanic | place: Kolumbo... | reverse complement strand
AGAATAATTCGAGTAAACTCATAGGTGACACCTTTCTAATTGTGGTTTTTGGTTTTGTCACCTGTATTTTATCACAGTTAGTAAAGGTGTCTCCTCTGTCAAATAAACTCCGAACTCAGGTTACTGTAATCAAACAAGAAGATAGCTGGTGCGCCATTAACATCTTTGACAAATACGCGGGATTGCTGATCAGCCGGGAAGGTGTCACGCATTAATGCAGTTTTGTAGAATGTGTCATCGGCAAGTACCGCTAAGTGACTGCCATCCGAATTTATCGCATATACCAAGGGTGATTCCAATGGCGTTTTCCCACCGGAACGATTCGATAGAAAAATGATTTTTCCTACCAGCTTTTGGGGAATGGGTAGCGGCGTGGTAGTGGGAGTGGGCGCGATCCATGGTGTTGCCACGTCGCCTGTCACGGGACGCATAAAAGGCGTAGGCGTTGCCGTCCACACATAGGCCGGTATGGGGGTGGGTGTGCCGTAAACAAACGCCGCCGCTGTCGCTTCTGCCGCTTGATGTACAGCCGTTGAACTGTTTGCCGGGACTTGGGTTTGTGTTGGTGGAATAATGATTTCGGGGACAACCCAATTTGACGGTTCAGCGGTATATGTTCCGACCACCGTCGCGATTGTAGTTGCAGTTTTCGCTTGAGCCGCGACCGTGATGATATTTTTTGGGGTTGGGGTGGCTGTCACCAATACCATATCTGCGGACATAACAAAATCGGCGACAAAGGGCGGTAAAACTGGCGGGGATGCGGACGGCTCGCCGTTTATTTGAATGTTTGCTGTCGCCAATGCAGATTGATATTCTGCAGTTGCCCGCTGAATGGGAGACATTGACACATTCGACATTTGCGTTGATGTGGCGGACGGAGTTTCTGCGGGGATGTGAGTAGCGGGGATAGTGGGAGTGGCAGTCGCCATTTGATTCTCTGCGATACTGTTTTGGTGCGAGTTGGGCAAGTTTTCTTTGCCTGATACCTTTGAAGATGTCAACTGTGGAACTGCCATCAAGATTAGAATAAGTAGCAATACGCCGGCAATAATTAATTTGGGAACATATTTTATTTTCGATTGTAGTTTTTGTGTCATGATAATATCTCTTTTTGAGGTCAATTTCTAAACGCTTCAACCGGTTCCAGTCGAGCCGCGCGTAGTGCCGGATATGTACCCGATAACAAGCCGATGATGCCGCCGACAGCCGGCGCGAAGAATGGTGCGGACGGGTCAAGCACGGGCGTCCACACTTGCACCGCAGATACAGCCACCACGATGAGCACTCCCAGCCCCGCGCCGAGAATTCCGCCGATGACACCCAGCGACGTGCTTTCAAGCAGAAACTGACTGGCGATATGCCAACGGGTCGCCCCGATGGAACGACGTAACCCAATTTCGCCGGTGCGTTCAATGACCGATACAAGGGTGATGTTGCCGATGCCAATCGCACCCACTATCAAGGACAATCCGCCCAACAAAAGGAACATCACATTTAAATCGCTTTGAACTGCGTCTTTGACCCGTTGCGGCTCTTGGGGGGATGCAATTTTTAATGCCGCGGGGTCATCGGGGCGCAAAGCCAAGGGGGTTTGTTTGGCGATGAGTGATGCCGCACCAATTTGAGTTTCCACAATAACTGAGCTTGGGGTTGTCAAACGAAAATCTTTACGCGCTGTTCCTTCGGGAATAATAACTGACCCTAACAAATCCGGTTGACGCGCCACATCATTCAAAATGCCAATGACCATATACAACTTATCGCCGATGGCAATTGCCGGAAGCGGTTGCACATCGGCAATACCAAGTTTCAGTGCGGCACCCGGACCAAGCACGGCAACTCTATCGCCCCGTAAAGAGTTTCCCAAATCGGGGAAACGTCCGGTCTGCATATCTGCTCGAACGGCCTTAAATAAACCGGGTGATGCCGCTTGCACGGAAAGGTTGAAATTTGTCTGGCTTTGGGGGTCTTTTACCAGTGACGCACTCACCAGCGAGTCGCCAATATCCACGCCACTCAATGTACCGGCGGCGACAACGCCATTTAAACGCCGCAAGCGGGTTGGGGCATCCCACGGAATGGGATACGGGTCTGTCCCGCTGGCACCGGATTTACCGGTAACAACAATTTCAGTAGCGGCTAGTTCATCAAACTGCCCCAAAATACGATTACCGGCAGTGCGAGATAATCCCAGCGTTGCCACCAATGCGGTAATACCAATAACAATGCCCAACATTGTCAGCACCATGCGCCCCGGTCGGGCGAACATACCGGCAATGGCTTCATCCAGTAAATCTCGCAAAGTTATGCCGGAACGGGAAACTTTTCCATTCTTCATATCCGGGGCAGTCACCGATGGCTTCTTGGGGGGTGTTTTCCCGTTGGCAACTTCCGTGAGTTTCCCGTCAATGATATGTACCCGCCGTGATGCCCGATTTGCCACAGTCTCTTCATGGGTCACTACAACGATTGTGAATCCCTGACGGTTTAAATCCTCAAATAAATCAAGGATATCTGCGGTGGATTTTGAATCAAGGTTGCCGGTTGGCTCATCGCACAACAGCAAACTGGGCGAACCAATTAGAGCGCGAGCAACGGCAACGCGTTGTTTTTCGCCACCGGAAAGTTTAGTGGGCAAAAAATCGGCGCGATGTGCAAGCCCTACCTTTTCAATCGCCATCAACGCCCGTTCGCGTCGGCCTCGCAACGGTTGTTTGCGATAAACTTCTGCCAACATAACATTTTCTAATACAGAACGATGCGGCAATAAATGAAAGGACTGGAAGATGAACCCAATATGTCGACTTCGTAATCCGGCACGCTCATTGTCATTTAAAGTGTCGGTATCAATGCCCTCAAAAAAGTATTTGCCACTGGTGGGACGGTCAAGACAGCCGACAACATTCAGCAGGGTTGATTTTCCCGCGCCGGATGGGCCAGTGATAGCCAACCATTCGCCGCGTTTCACACGCAAATCTACATCAACAAGCGCATAAACCGGTGGCTCACTGCCAAATTGTCGACATACTTTATTGAGTTCAAGAACGTAATTTGTGTCGAGGGTGTCAGATTCGATGTTCATTTTTTCTCATACCCAATTACAATCAATTGCCCCGGTGTCAGTGTTCCATCAAGTGGATTAACTTGCACAAAACCGCCGGCAGATAATCCGGGTTCTACCGTAACAAAAGATAGTGCTCCATTGTTGTCTACCTGCACCCGTGACGTACCGTCGGCGGCGAGAGACAGCGCGCTAACCGGCACCGCGATAACTTTGCCGCCGGTCGATTCAATGGGGATGGTCAATCGCAGTGATGTGCCAACCAACGCGGTCTGTGTTTGGTCAACCAAAATTTCCAGATAGACGTGATAGCCATCCACGCCGTTGGTACCCGGTTTATTTGCCACGGTTTTTACCGTGCCGGTGCCTTTTATGCCCAAATCCGGCTCATCAATGGCAACCGTCATGCCCGATTTTACCAGCGGTGCTTCATCCAGGGGTAACGCTGAATCAATGACTATTTGGTTATTTGTCACGGAAAGTATCGAACCACTTGCCGCATCACCCAATGTTGCCATTACATTTTCAACCCGAACCGGCAGAGACGGAATGAATACAATTTCATCCACCGGCACTTGAATACCGGTTTTACTACGGGCAATATTTAAATCGGCGGCGATATGCATCGCCAAGTCGGTCAATCGTTTTGCTTCACGTTCGGTGGCTTTTTGGGCGTTGATGGCTTTTTGGATGGCAATTTCTCCCGCCAATTTTACGGCAGCTCTAGAAGCGGTATCAGCCAATGCGAAATCACTTGCGGCGGTGGCACGAGCCGCCTCCACTTCCAGCGGGGCAAGTGCGAGGGCATCATCGGCGGTTTGTTTATCATTCAAGGCGGATGCCAAATCTTTTTCCAGCGTGCGAATATTGGAGAGCTGGTCGGGAGTCGGCCCGAATGGTTCAAATCCGGCTGCCGCATACCAATTTGCCACAGCGGTGCTGGTTTTTTTGTCAAAAACACCGTCCACCGGACCGGGGTTAAATCCCAGTCGCTGAAGCCCCGCCTCCAATTGGCGAACATCCTCGCCGGAAATTCCCGGAGATAAATCTCGGTATGCCGGTGTTTGCCCTTGAAGCACAAATAGTGGACGACCAGAGGCTGTGAGTATCACATCTCCCTCATTTAATGCATCGTTACGCAAAGGGAGGGAAGTAATCAGGCCGGCATTGGCTTTTAGCGCGGATGGGGCAACGGATATGGCTTGTGGCAATCCGAAGCGGGCGGTTCCACGAGCGATGATGTTAGAAGAGAGCACACGCTCTTCAACCGGTACTAAAATTGGTGAGGCTTTTGGTGGAGCGGTTCTGGCGGCGGCTTCTGCCGGTGATTTGATGGTTGATCCGGCAATCCAACTACCCGCCGCCACAAAAATCACCAGTGCAATGACTATAGAAATTGTGAGAATACGTTTTTTGCTCATGATGAGTCCTATGAAAACATGCTGTCATCCCCCATCCGGTCTAAATTCTGATTTGACCGGTGGAGGAGTTATAACGTTGATTAATTATTGATTTGCCGCAGGACCAAGCAACTCGGTAGCAACTTTATTTTTGATGGGGTCAACAAATTTTACACTGCAATCGTGGTCAGCGGCGGCGATGGCTAACTCTTCACCTTGAAGCTGTTTGAGCGCGGCTTGAGCATCAGCCGATAGTGTATCCGGCGCGGCACCGCCCGTAATCGCATCGAGACGGGATGCTAAATCGGCTTTAATTTCATCAGAAGTGTTGTAGCTATACCCGGCCTGACGCATGCAAGTTCCCCAATCTTTCTGTGCGGCGATAACGCGCGGGTCTTGGTCAACTCTGGCGTCTTGTGCATTTTGATAGTTTACAAAATTCGCACCCAATTCATCCTTACTGAAAACCTGTTCAACAGCTTTCCGAGTACAACCGCCGGTCTGGGAGAAGTTTTCGCTATCAAGCCCAACCACAAAAGTTGCCGATGGATTATCGCCGTACAAGGCATGCATATAAGCAGTGTGGTCGGCGGTTGACAAGCCATTGCGAATGCGGATGTTCTGCGCCCCGGCTCCCATCAATGCTTGGTTGTCTGCTCCGGCAAACTGTGTGGTAATGCCGTAGCCATACTGTGTGCGAAAATCTTTGCTGCTCAACCCGGAGGGTTTACTGTTGCTGTCCATTGCTTTGCGAGCCGTTTTATAATCAACCGGTACGTATTCAAACCCAGCATCACGCATACAGGAGGCGATTAAAGCTTCTACGGCATCCACTCGCCGAACAACCTCGGCTTCAGGTAAACCAAATTCAGAATCGCCTTGTTGACCATTCTGACCGTTATTTCCTTGCCCTTGATTCATGCCATTTCCTTGATTTGTCGTATTACCTTGCTTGGTGGGGGCGGATTGTGTCACAGGTGTATTTTGCGGCACGGCGCTATTTTGACCGGCAGTAAGCGGGGCAGTAGCCGACGGTGCCGTACCACCACACGATACGACAGCTACGCTGATGAGTACGCTCAACAGCAGCAAACCAACTCGATGCATATGTGCTTGACGCGGTGCTGCGTCAACGTTGCCTACCAATAATTGAATTTTCTTCATCATTTCCTCCTGAAACGGTTTGTTAATTGTATTGTTGGTATTGCCATCACCCAACACCATAAGTACTTCGCATTCAGTGTAGCTTTGAAACATGAAACCTTAATGAAGCTCAGATGAAGAAATCTTTCATTTTTCCGACTTTATAGTCAACCAATATTTTTAACGAGAGAAAAGTCACACCAAGAATACAATAGCAAAAACTGACTTTCCCCTAATTGAGTTGTTATACGGCGCAATGTTGGGTTCTTTTGAGGCGGATATATAGTTGAGCCTGATTGGCGTTGAAAATAGGCGACTTCATATGCTTCTAAGCTGTGATAACCGGGCGTTGAATGAATCCGCTTTCTGTTATACCCAAAGGATAGACTCTAAAAACCTGATCTTCCCCCGAAAAAGTAGAAATAATTAGAATAGTGCACTCGTCCCGGAAGCACGAATATCGTTGAACCGCTTTTTTTGCCAACAAATAGCAAATGACTTGTGAATTATTTTGTACAACTCTTTTTTGGTAAGGAAGATGTCACCAGTTCAAGTCCGGTCGAGGGCTTAAAAAGCATCTTGGACTTTGGCTCTAATGAACCAAAGTAGCGGGGGAAAGGGATGAAAAAAAAAAGCGCATAATGCGCCCTTTTTGCATTAAATACGAACAGAAGCGCCCCCAGAGTTAGCCAAACCGGTCAAGAAGGTTTCTTTTTTGAACCAGTTGTCCCCAGTTCCGAGCCAAAGGGGGCGAAATTCAGGGATTCCCCAGAGTGCCGGCACAGGCCACACCGGCACGCTTGCTACAATTACTGCGTTCCTATTGGGCGATTTAAACAGTTTGCACTACTGCCGTGATGTCACATTCAATGAAGATCGTTGTCGTCTCAAAATCGGATATGCCGCGCGTACTATGGCAACTATCAACAACCTGGCATTGGCGTTACTACAACATCAGGGATATACCAATATCCCCGATGCCAGACGCCGATATGCTGCCTTCCCCCTTGAAGCCTTGACGTTCATTATGCTCAAACCTTAAAATTTACTTTGCAACAGCCCTGATTTTTACCCTGTTCTGCTTGCCTGTTCAGTCGTTTTCTGATATGCTCTAGTTAGCAGTTATCAAATATAAAATGGCTCATTATGATAAAATTACTGGCAACGTGGAATATCCAACCCGGTCATGAAGATGAATATTTCGATTTTACCGTGCGCGAATTTGCACCCGGCGTAATGCGTCTCGGCTTGCGCCCGTCCGAAGCGTGGTACACGGTTTACGGTGATGCGCCTCAAATTTTGATGGGTTTTGTCGCCGACGATTTGGATGCGATGGTAGAAGCATTGAAAAGCCCAGAATGGGAAGAATTACATGGTAAATTGCTAGGGTATGTCAGCGATTACCGGCATAAAATTGTCAAAGCCTCCAGCCGATTTCAGCTATTTTAGAGGGCCTTCAAGACACTAAAAAGCCGGAAGGATAATTCCTCCGGCTTTTTTTTGCATTCTGCGGTGATATTTCGCTGGCTTCACGCCGCATGGCCACCTTCCCCAAACAAATTTGGCACACTCTCAACCTAGAGCACCCCACATAGCGGTGTTGTGCTTTTTTTTCCTTTGATTTACTCGGTGAACAACGGTGTTGATTCTGTTGCCGCAATCATTGCTGCCATTTCAGCATCATCCGGACGTGATGAAAAACGGGTGGCAGCATCGAGCACTTTGGGCAGCAAATCAATATCGCCCACGGTGTTCAAAAATAAGCCTTCCCTGCCCAACGTCCAATGCACCGCGAGGTCAATATCAGCCTGCGATTCCAGTGGTTCATACCAGGTGGCTCGTGTGGGTGTTTTGGTTTTCCACGGTCCCCTTGCCAGCGATTTGATGGTCTGCACCGCGACATTTCGCTCGCGGCACACCGCCAGCAACGCCTCAAAATCGGCGGCATATTGCGGATTCTGCATCATCGTGAAGTTATACGGCAGCAGCACCGAGTCAAAATCGAAGCGCTCCAAACTCCGCATGTGCATTTTGCCCACCGTTGTACCGTGGCCGGTCACACCTAAAAAACGCACCAGTCCTTTTTCCCGCGCTTCGATAAATGCTTCCAGCGCGCCGCCCGGCCCCATCGCCGTTTGCCACTCATCCTCATCCACCAGAATATGCATTTGCCACAAATCCACATAATCAACTTGTAACCGCTTCAACGAACGGTGCAGTTCATCCATCGCGCCGCGATAGGTGCGCTCTTCGGTCTTGGTTGCCAAAAAGAATTTATCGCGGTGCTGTGCCATCCACGGCCCGATGCGCTCTTCGGCATCACCGTAGCTGGCCGCCACATCAATGTGATTCACCCCGTATTCCAGCAAAACTTCCAGCGTGCGGTCGGCATCGGCCTGCGAAACCCGCCCCAGCGCCGCCGCGCCGAACAACGTGCGTGTGCTTAAATGTCCTGTGCGTCCAAATGGTGCTTTCGGCAGCATAATTTTTCTCCTTTCCTTGGATTATTTTTAAAGCTTCGAGAAATTCAGAATTCCGGATGAGCCATTTTTTTCGATACAGAGATTATAACGGATTGCCGCACTGCGCCAAACCCCATCATTTTTTATTAAAATGTAATTGGGGTACTATTATTGGAATGACACCTTTCTGTGGGGAATAATGAATTTAGACGCATTTTCAATTTCTGCACTGGCAGATGAATTTCGGATGGAAATTATGGGCGGGCGTGTGCAAAAGGTTGTTCAGCTCACGCCATTATCTTTTGGGATGGAAATTTACGCGCAAAGTCAACGTCGCTATCTGATGCTGTCGGCCGAGCCGAGCTCGCCCCGGGTATTTTTGCAGTCGGAAAAACCTCGTCGCGGTGACAGCCCTCCCTCGCCGATGTTTCAGCTTTTGCGAAAATATCTGCGGGGCAGTTTGCTGATGACCATCGAACAGCCGCCGTTTGAGCGGGTTTTGCTCTTTCATTTTTCCGGCACGGAAGGCGATTGCACGCTGGCTCTGGAGCTAATGGGCACGCGCAGCAATCTCATCTTTCTGGATGAAAATGGCCGCATTTTGGCGCTGGTGCGCCCCGCGCCGACCAAAAGTGCGCAAAGCCGTCCGCTGTTGCCGAACCACCCGTATGAATTACCCCGCCCGCAAAACAAACTCGCGCCGCCCGCCATCACCGTTGAACGGCTGACGGCGCGGTTGGCGCAATCGCCGCCGGAAAGCCTGTTACGGAAAGCGCTGGTGAAGCATCTGGCGGGGATGAGCCCGCTGATTGCGCGTGAAATTGTTTTCCGCGCCACGGGCGACACTGAAACCCTGACCGCCCCCCTGCCCGACCCAGACGCGCTGACGGAAACAATTCGGCTGGTGTACCGTCACATCGACGCGCATGCATGGTCGCCACACGCGGTATTTTCGCAAGCGCACGCCGTAGAGATTTTCGCCCCCATCGCGATGACACATCTGCCCCGCGCTGTTCCCGTGGAAAGTATGTCGGCGGTGGTGGCGGCACATTTTTCCCGCACGGATGCACCGGAAGCAGACGGGTATTTTGCCGCACGACTGCCCGTGCGCCAGCGCATTCAATCTTTAATGGACAAACTGGCACGCCGCCAAAAACGGCTGGCAGATGATGCCGCGCAGTTGCGCAATCCGGATATTTTCAAAGAAAAAGGGAATGCGATTTTGGCGAACACTTGGCAAATTGCGCCGCGTCAAACGTCGCTGGTGGTGGAATGGACAGGTGGCGAAACGCTGGAAATTGCGCTGGACGAGACACTTTCACCCGCAGAAAATGCGCAGAAATATTTTTCGCGCTATCAAAAAGCCAAACGCGCCGCCGAGATAATCCCCGAACAGCAGGCTTTGGTAGCACAGCAGATAGATTATCTGCAACAATTGTTGTTTGATTTGGAACAGGCGGAATCGCGCCCGGAAATTGATGCCATCGCGGCGGCATTGTCTGTCATCGGAGGGGAGGACAGACGCAAAAACACAAAAAAACGCGCAAAAGCACAATCCGCCGGGCAACCGCGCCGGTATGAATCACCGGATGGATTTACGGTGTGGGTGGGACGGAACGCCGTGCAAAATCACCGGCTCACGTTTGAGCGTGCCGCGCCAAACGACATTTGGCTGCACGCGCGGGGCGTGCCGGGGGCGCATGTGGTCATTTCCACCGCCGAAGGCGAACCGCCGGAAAGTACCATCGATTGGGCGGCGGGGGTGGCGGCGTATTTCTCCAAAAACCGCGCAGAGGCTTGGGTGGATGTGATTGTGACGCGGAAAAAGTATGTCCGCGCCATCAAAGGCGCACCGCCGGGGCTGGTTTCGGTGCGGCAAGAGGATGGTTCGCGCCGCGTTGCGCCGATTAACCCGGAAGGGTGAACCCGCATCACGCCGGGTGGTTTTGGCGTGCCGCTTTCCACATAGCCGGGTCGCATACTTCCAATTTACCCACAGTCAGCGGGGTATCCAAACCCTGTTTTTATACGATTATCATACGATTGTTATACGATTTGTGTTTTTTTTATCCCCTGTTATCCACTTTTGTCCACAGTATAGCCTGAGTTATCCACAGTATTTCTCCAATTTTCGGCTTTTTTATCAATCTCACCATAAAAAATAACCCCTATTTTTGTGCACTTTGCAATATTTCTGCAATATATGCAATATAAAAATAGGAATAATTGCCTACGCAATTTTGCGCAACTTTTTTAGTGTGATATAATCGCACGCTATGACAACACGAATGAATGTGAAGCACTCGCAAGATTATCAACTTCCGACATCGTTTGCCCGTTTCTTATCCATTGTATTCACACTCTTGTTTTTGTTAGGCGGTGCATTTGTCGGATATCTTTTGTACAATTCAGTAAAACAAACCGTTGCCTCGATAGAAGTTCCCAATTTACCCTACATTGATCTATCCCTACCTTCGGTAGGCGGCAGTTCTCGTCCAACCATAGGTGTTATTCCACAGCGCGGTGGCGAAATTCCCGTCACCGGCATTACCGGTGTTCCCCTTCCCGATTACAAACAAAAAGAGCGGGTAAACATTTTGCTTTTGGGCATCGACAAGCGCCCCGATGAGCAATATGCCCGCACGGATACTATGATTCTGGTAACCATTGACCCGGAAAATAAAACAGCCGGGATGCTTTCGCTGCCACGAGACCTTTGGTTGGAGATACCCGGTTATTATGAATCGCGTATCAACACTGCCTATTACTTGGGTGAAAAAAACGGCTATCCCGGTGGCGGCCCCGCGCTGGCAATGAAAACCGTGCAGTATAATTTTGGAATTCCCGTACATTTTTATGTGGAAGTTGATTTTGATGGTTTTCGCAAAATTGTCGATACGCTCGGCGGGCTGGACATCAACGTGCCATACACCCTCGACGACCCCACCTTCCCCAGCGACAATTATGGCTACGACCCCTTCCACATTGATGCCGGCCTTCAGCACATGGATGGCGCAACCGCGCTAAAATACGCACGCACCCGCCATATCGACTCTGATTTTGGACGCGCGGAACGCCAGCAACAAGTGCTCATCGCCATAAAAGACAAAGCCCTGCAATTGGGATTACTGCCCAAAGTTCCCGAGCTGTGGACAACGATGGCCGGCACGGTAAAAACCGACCTGCAATTGGTAGATATTTTAGAATTGGCAAACCTCGCACCGGATATTACCGGTGATAAAATTGAAACCGTGGTGCTAGACCAAAATTACACCGTCAATTACACCACCGATGCCGGGGCAATGGTACTTTTGCCTCTGCGCGAAAAAATTCAACCGGTCATTGACCGTATGTTTGCCAAAGTAGAAACCAACGAACCCAGCCAAGCCGAAATTATCGCCGCGCAAGCTGCCCAAGCAACCCAAACTGCCGAAATGCAAGCTCAGCTGCAACAGCGCCAAGAGCTGAAAGCCCAACTTGCCGCCGAAAATGCAACCGTCGTTATTCAAAATGGCACATCCACCGAGGGGCTCGATGCACAAACAGCCTTATTTCTCAAAGAACAAGGCTTTAACATTGCCCAATTTGGCCCGGCAGAAAGCACCGATTACCCGCGCACCGTCATCGTCACATACAGCGATAAAGAATACACACTCGGCACATTGGTAAACTTTTTCAACGTGGCGCCGGAAAACGTGCGACGCAGCCCCAACCTGCAAAGCAATGTTGACATTCGGGTCATCGTCGGAGCAGATTTCAAACTGCCGGAAGAATCACCACAATCATCACTCATTCTAAAATAATCCCCTTTTTCAAAAATACTCAAAAACGGTATCCAAATGGATGCCGTTTTTTGTTTTTCGGAACAATTACAGAACACCCCGGTGGTACACTAAATTTTAACGCAATGTGTCATTATCGGAATCTATACCAACGGAGGTATACATGATTTCATTCAGTTTAACCGAAGAACAACAAATGTTGATTGATGCCGTTCATCGTTACGCCGAACGAGAACTGCGAAAATCAATGCGCGATGCCGACGAAACGGGGCAACTCCCCGCCGACCTCATCGCTTCCGGCTGGGAATTGGGGCTGACCCCCAGCAGTATTCCCGAAACATACGGTGGTTTCGGCGAACATTCTGCCGTAACCGGTGCATTGTACGCCGAAGAACTGGCGTGGGGCGATTTGAGCGCCGCGATGAATTTATTGGCACCCAATTTGCTGGTCATCCCCCTGCTGGAATACGGCACCGACTCTCAGAAAGAATCGCTGTTGCCGCAATTCTGCGATATGGCGTTTGTGCCCGCCACAGCCGCACTGCTAGAACCGCACATCACCTTCGACCCGCATAACCTGCGCACCACCGCCGAAAAACAGGGCGACCATTATGTGCTCAACGGGCAGAAGGTATACGTCCCCTTGGCGGCAGATGCCACCCACATTTTGGTATATGCCAACGAAGGCGACTCTACCCAAGCATTCATCGTAGAAAAAGATACCGCCGGATTGACCATTGGCGAGCGAGAGAAAAATATGGGCATAAAAGCCTTGCCCACCTATAAAGTTTCGCTGGAAAATTGCACCATCCCCGCCGAAAACAAACTGGGCGGCGAAGCCGGCATCAATTTTACCCGGCTGCTCAGTTACAGCTATGTCGCTCTCGGAGCGATGGCAGTCGGTGTTGCCAAAGCCAGTTACGAATATGCCAAAGAATACGCCAAAGAACGCGAAGCCTTCGGCGAACCCATTGCCAGCCGTCAAGCCATCGCCTTTATGCTGGCAGAAATGGCGATAGACATCGACGCCGCCCGGTTGATGGTGTGGGAAGCCGCATGGAAACTCGACCGGGGAGAAGATGCCACAGCCGAAACCGCCCTCGTCAAAAAATTCACCGATGAAATGGTCATGACCGTTACCGATGGTGGCGTGCAGGTACTCGGCGGGCACGGATACATCCGCGAACACCCTGTCGAACTGTGGTTCCGTAATGGGCGCGGATTTGCCACCTTCACCGGTATGGCAATGGTGTAATTTCAGTTATCGGTTGTCAGTTTTTAGCGGTCAGCGGTCAACAAACCAAAAACTGACCACTGAACCCTACTCCCATAGGAGGAAATCTCAATGATAGACTTTTCCCTTTCAGATAGAATCAAACAGCAAAATGTGCAGATGCAAATGGTTGCCGAAGGGTTGATGCGTCCCGTTTCGCGCGAGATGGACGAAAAAGAACACGATAAACCGTGGGATTTCATCAACGCCACATGGCAATTTACAAGCGCACAAACCGCCCGTATGCTGAAAAAATTGGATCAGCAGCAATCGGGAGAAACCACAGCCAAAAAAGAAAAAGGCCCCAGCGAATATTATATGAGCTTGGTGTATATGATTGAGTGGCTGTCGTGGGGCGATGCCGGTATTTACCTGTGCTTGCCCATGTCGGCGCTGGCGGGTTCTGCCATCGAAGCCGTCGGCACACCGGAGCAGAAAAAACGCTTCCTTTCTCGTTTTGCCGAAGGTGAACCCAAATGGGGCGGTATGGCCATCACCGAACCGCATGCCGGTTCGGACACATCGGCTATCCGCACCACCGCTCGCCTCGACCCCGAAACCAACGAATGGGTGTTGAACGGCGAAAAGATTTTCGTTACCAGCGGGTTAATGGCTGCCGAAAAATCTGATGGAATTTTGGTGGTGTGGGCAACAGTAGACCCCAGTGCCGGACGACGGGGCATCAAAAGTTTTGTGGTAGAAGCCAACACGCCCGGCATGAAAGTAACCAAAGTCGAACACAAACTCGGTATCCGCGCCAGTGACACCGCCGCCATCGTTTTTGAAGACTGCCGCATTCCATACGACAACATTTTGGGCGACCCGGAAGTAAAAACCACCGAAAAAACCAAAGGCTTTAAAGGCGCAATGAAAACATTCGATGCCTCGCGCCCATTAGTTGCCGCCAGCGCACTCGGTGTGGGGCGTGCTGCGCTAGAATTTACCAAAGATGCTCTGAAAAAAGAAGGCATCGAAATTCGATACACAGCGCCGCGCCACAAATTAACCGCCATCGAGCAGGATGTGATGGAGATGGAAGCGCAATACAAAGCGGCGTGGCTGCTCACCTTGCGCGCCGCATGGATGATGGATCAAAAATTGCCAAATAATTTGGAAGCCAGTATGGCAAAAGCCAAAGCAGGCAAAGCAGTCACCTTCGTTACCCAAAAAGCGGTGGAACTGCTCGGTACACTGGGTTACTCGCGCGATTGGCTGGTAGAAAAATGGATGCGCGACGCCAAAATCAACGATATTTTCGAAGGCACCGGGCAAATCAACCACTTGATTGTCGCCCGAAGAATTTTGGGTTACAATCGAACGCAGTTAAAATAACAGTGGGTTCAATCATTTTTTGAGCGCAACTTTTTCACCGTCGGGGATGTAGATTGATGTGTGTATGTGACTGTTCAGGTAAATAGGGAATAGAACGCGGACAGCACAGATTACAGGGATTAGCACAGATTTTTAAAAAATCTTCAAGAAACTCCGTGGGAATCCGCGCCATCTGTGGCATCTGCGTTCTATTCAACCTGTGGCTAAACAGTATCAAACATTTTTGTCATTTCAAAGGAGAAAGTATATGAGCTATCGTATCCAAAAAGTAGGTGTTATTGGCTCCGGGACGATGGGCGCGGCAATTGCGGCGCACATTGCCAATGCCGGTTATCCGGTGGTTTTGCTGGATATTGTCCCATTTAAATTGTCGCCGGAACAGGAAGCAAAAGGGCTAACGCTTGATGACCCCGAAGTGCGAAATAGCATCGTTATGGGCGGCATCGAGCGGATGAAAAAAGCCCGCCCCGCCAATTTGATGAGCAAATCTGCCGAAGCGCTCATCACACCCGGAAATCTGGAAGACGATTTCCACCTGCTGGAAGATGTGGACTGGATCATCGAAGTCATCATCGAAAAATTGGAGCCCAAACAAGCCTTGATGGCACGGCTGGAGAAAATTCGCAAGCCGAACACCATCATCACCACCAACACCAGCGGCATCCCCATCGCCTCCATCGCCGAAGGACGCAGCGACGAATTCAAAAAACACTTCTTCGGCACCCACTTTTTCAACCCGCCGCGCTATATGAAACTGCTGGAACTCATCCGCACCCCCGAAAGTGACCCAGACGCGGTAAAAGTTATCGCCGACTTCTGCGAAACCCAACTCGGCAAAGGCATTGTTTACTGCAAAGACACCCCCAACTTCATCGGCAACCGATTGATGAGCATTGACGGTGCATTCATCGGCGATTTCGCCTTCAAAAACGGTTACACCGTGGAAGAAGTGGATGCAGTCACCGGGCCCATCATTGGGCGTCCAAAAACCGCCACCTTCCGCCTGCAAGACCTCATCGGGATTGACGTGATTGCCCACGTGGCAAATAACCTGTACGACCTCATTCCCGATGACCCCTACCGTGAAATTCTGAAAAACTCAGCCATCAACCCCGTCATTGAAAAAATGATGGAAAAAGGGCTGCTGGGGCGAAAAACCGGCGCAGGTTTTTACAAAAAAGGAAAAGATGCCGACGGCAAACGCGTGTTTATGGTACTCAACCCCGAAACGATGGCATACGAAATGCCCACCAAAGTACGGTTCGAATCCATCGGTGCGGTGCGAAAAATTGAAGGCGTGGGCGCGCGGCTGCGGGCACTCTTCAGTGACGAATGGAAAGATGACCGCGCCGCAAAATTGGCATGGGCGGTTGTCAGTTACCAATTGATGTACGCCGCCGCCAAAGTACCGGAAATCACCGATACCTTTGTCGGTATTGACAACGCCATGCGTTGGGGCTTTAGTTACGAAGCCGGTCCCTTCGAATTGTGGGATGCACTTGGCGTGCGGAAAACCGTCGCCCGGATGGAAGCCGACGGGCTAGTCGTTGCGCAATGGGTAAAAGATATGCTCGCCGACGGATATGAAACCTTCTATCAATATAAAGACGGCATCGCCGTGGGCTATTACGATTTGGTCAGCCGGGTTTACGTGCCTCTGCCCTCCGACCCGCGAAAAATCAGCGTGGCGCAACTCCGCGCAGACGGCAAAGAGCTGAAACGCAACGACAGCGCCAGCATTTTGGATATGGGTGACGGCGTGTTGCTGCTGGAATTCCATTCCAAAATGAATGCCATTGATGACGATATGACCGTCATGATGATTGAAGCCCGCAAAATGCTCGACGAAAACGATGAATTTGTCGGGATGGTGGTCGGCAACCAAGGCGAACACTTCTGCGCCGGGGCAAATATTTTCTCCATCGCAGTCGCCGCACAACAAGAAATGTTCGACCAAATTGACAAAATGGTCTCTACCCTGCAAAACGCACTGATGGACTTCCGTTACAGCCCCAAACCGGTGGTTATTGCCCCGTTTGGCATGGTACTCGGCGGCGGCGGTGAAATTGTGCTCGCCGGTTCGCGGCGGGTAGCACACGCCGAAAGTTATGTCGGGCAAGTGGAAGTCGGCGTGGGACTCGTTCCCGCCGGTGGCGGCATGAAAGAATTCAACCGCCGGGTAATGACCAAAGGCATGCAAATGGCAGAACACATCGACCCGTTGCCGCTGGCTCAACGCATTTTCGAAACCATCGGCATGGCAAAAGTTAGCACCAGTGCCGCCGAGGCGAAAGAGTTGGGCTTCTTCGATGATAATGACCGCATCATCATGAACCGCGATTTTCTGCTGTATGAAGCAAAACAAGAAGTATTATCAATGGTGCGCGACGGGTATGTCCCCCCTGCCCCACCGAAACTTTACGCCGCCGGACGCGACATTCTTGCCGCGCTGGAAACCGGATTGTGGATGATGCGCCAAGGCAATTACATCAGCGACCACGACTTGCTCATCGGCAGAAAATTGGCATACATCATCGCCGGTGGCAACTTAACTGTCCCCACGTGGGTTGACGAGCAATACTTCCTCGATTTGGAACGGGAAGCATTTGTGGCGCTGACAAAAGAGGAAAAGAGCATCGCCCGCATTTGGCATATGTTGCAAAACGGTAAACCGCTGCGGAACTAACTTGAAACGTGAACCTTTGAACCTGAAACTTATTTGGAGGAAATAATGCAAGAAGCAGTCATAGTTGCCGCTACCCGAACCGCGGTCGGCAGAGCCAAAAAAGGAACACTCGCCCATTACCGCCCCGAAGATATGGGCGCAATGGTCATCAAAAATTTGCTGGCGCGAGTGCCGCAGTTAAATCCGGAAGAAATTGAAGATGTCATTATCGGCTGCGCCATGCCCGAAGGTCAACAGGGATTGAACATGGCACGCATCATTGCCCTGCGCGCCGAACTGCCGGTGTCCGTCCCGGCGATGACCGTCAACCGCTTTTGTTCATCGGGCTTGCAAACCATCGCTAACGGCGTACACGAAATTATGGTCGGCATGAGTGATGTGGTTATCGCCGGCGGTGTGGAAAGTATGAGCGCAGTCCCGATGACCGGTGTGCAATTCCGCTCTAACCCGTGGATGGTGGAACATCACCCCGAAATTTACATCAATATGGGATTAACCGCCGAAAATGTGGCAGAAAAATATAATGTCAGCCGCACCGAACAAGATGAATTCGCCGTGCGCTCACACGAGCGCGCCGCCGCCGCCATTGATGGCGGGCGGTTCAAAGACGAAATCACCCCGCTTGATGTGGAATTTGTTACGCCGGAAGGAACAAAACACGTTACGTTTGATACCGACGAACTGCTGCGGCGCGGCACAAATATGGAAGGGCTGGCAAAATTGAAACCCGTTTTCAAAATGGGCGGGTCGGTTACTGCCGGCAATTCATCACCATTAAGCGACGGCGCAGCAGCAGTGGTCATCATGTCTCGAGAAAAAGCCGCTGCACTGGGGTTGAAACCACTGGCGCGGCTGGTCAGTTTTGCCGTGGGCGCTGTTCCCCCCGAAATTATGGGGATTGGTCCGGTGGTCGCCGTGCCAAAAGCGCTGAAAAAAGCAGGCTTGACGCTCGATGATATTGATTTGATTGAATTGAACGAAGCCTTCGCTGCGCAATCGGTGGCAGTCATTCGCGAACTGGGGCTGGACATTGAAAAAACGAATGTCAATGGCGGCGCCATCGCTTTGGGGCATCCGCTCGGTGCAACCGGTGCAAAATTAACCACCCAAATCATCAACGAAATGAAACGCCGTGATTCGAAGTACGGGATGGTCACCATGTGCATCGGCGGCGGTATGGGTGCTGCGGGAATTTTTGAAAACTTGCAGTAACAGCCGCAGACAGTGAAACGTGATGCGCGGGGTTCCAACAACCAACCTCGCGCATCACGTTTTTACATTTCTCGCTTTAACACCAATCGGCGCGACACCCACCCTTTTTGCGGGGCAAAGAGCATCACCAGCACAAAAACAGTGGTACACACCAACACAATCGCCGCCCCGGAAGCAATACTGAAGTAAAATGACAGATAAAGCCCAATCACGCTGGAAAATGCGCCGATTATTGCGGCAGTCGCCATCATTGTGGGCAGGCGACGGGTTAACATTGCCGCCGTAGCCGGTGGGGTAATCAGCATGGCAACCATCAACGCCACACCAACCGTCTGCAGTGATACCACAATCGCCACCGCAATCAATATCAATAGCAGATAGTTTAACCATACAGCGGGCAATCGCAGTGTTGCCGCCAACATCGGGTCAAACGACAGCACCAGAAATTCTTTGTAAAAAAGTAAAATGGTAAAAATTACCAGCAAACTGAAAATACCGGTCAGCCATAAATCGCCGGTGGAAACCCCCAGCACATTTCCAAACAAAAAATGCACCAAATCAACGGCATAACTGCGGATGGATGAAATGAGCGCAATCCCCAGCGCAAACATCGCCGCAAAAATAATGCCGATGGCGGTATCTTCTTTCATCTCCGTTTCTTTGGTTATGCTGCCGATACCCACTGCCACAACAATTGCCGTCGCCATGCTCACCCAGAAAATCGTGCCCTGCGCCCCCCCGCTGACCAGATATCCCACCGCCACACCGGGCAAAATAGCGTGTGCCAGCGCGTCGCCAAAAAACGCCATACCGCGCAGAACCACATATGTGCCTACCGTGGCGCACACAATACCAACCATCACCGCGGCCAACAGCCCGCGCACCATAAATGGATATGTCATCGGTTCCCAAAATATATTCAATAAACTCATCGTACCCTCCACCGCTCGTTATACACTCATTACGCCACAGCGTCAAATTATTGAGTTTTTTTCTCAATGCGCACAATTTTTACAGTCGTTTTGATAATAATTGACAATTTCCCATCGCATCCGTATAATTCAACTCTGATATTATTTTTGAAAAGGTAGCAGATTCGTCCGAAAAGGATATTCATATGACCAAAGTTCTCTGGGTAGAAAAACAAATTGATTACGAACCGCAAGGTATTATGTCTATGTCTGCGGTATTGAAAGAAGCCGGACATGATGTGGCACTGACCATCGCCGCACAGGAAGATCCGTTGGAGGTTGCTCGCAAATTTCAGCCGGATGTGCTGGGCTACAGCACGATGACCGGCTCGCAGCACTATTATTTCGAGTTGAACCGTGCCTTGCGCGATACCATCAAAAAGCCGGTGATGTCTGTTTTTGGCGGGCCGCATCCCACCTTTTTCCCGGAAATGATACACGAAAACGGCGTTGATGGCGTGTGTGTCGGTGAAGGCGAAGGCGCGATGCTCGATTTGGCAAATGCACTGGGCAACGGCGGCTTCCACCCCGACATTCCCAATTGGTGGTTCAAAGTGGATGGCGAAATTGTGAAAAACCCGTCTCGCCCGCTCATTCGACAACTCGGCACCCTGCCCACGCCCGACCGCGATTTGATTTACAGCAAACACAAGCCAACCCGCGTCAGTCCCATCAAACACTTTATGGCAAGCCGCGGCTGCCCGTACAATTGTACATATTGTTTCAACCATGCATGGTATCAAATTTACACCCGCGAAAAACGCGGCTATCAATTTCCCGTCGATTGGGTTATCAACGAAGTCAATCACGTGCGCGAGCGGTATCCGCTGGAACAGGTTGTTTTTCTGGACGACTTGTTCATCATTTTTGTAGATTGGCTGGAAGAATTCGCAGAACGATTTCCCAAAGAGGTTGGTTTGCCCTTTTTTGCAAACGTCCGCTCGAACCTGTTGACCCCCGAAAAAGTTGCGCTATTGAAAAAAGCGGGCGCCAACACCGTCAGCATGGGCATCGAAGCCGGGAATGACCGCTTGCGAAACGATTTGCTGAAACGAAAAATGAGCCGCGAAACGATCATCGAGGCAGGACGGATGCTCGATGAAGCAGGCATCAATTTAACCGCCACCAACATTTTGGCATTGCCCACCGCTACCATCGACGATGGTTTTGAGACAATGCGCCTGAATGCCGAAGCGAAAGTAAAATACGCCCACGCATTTTTGTTCCAACCTTACCCCGCCACCGAACTTGGCGAATTTACCAAACAAAATGGACATATGGTCGGCAGTTTTGAAGACATCGGCGCTATCGCATGGGACAGTTCAATTTTAGTGCGCGACCCGGAAGAGAAGAAAGAGATGGAACACCTGCAACGATGGTTCGCCATTGGTGTGGAATACCCTTGGATGGAACCGGTCATCCGCAAAATGATAAAATTACCGCGCAATAAACTCACCGATACAGCCTTTTGGTGGATACACAAACTTTTCAAAGGCTGGGCAATCACCCACCGTGTCCATCCCGTAAAAATCACTCCCAAACTGCTGTGGGAAAATGCACGACATTTCATGAACATGGAAGCATAATTTTTTACCGGCAAAAAACGCGGCACAATGTGTCGCGTTTTTTATTTTACAACTTTGCCTCATGGGCTCATTGCTCTATAATGTTTTAAATATAGGGCTTACGCAATTTTCGCCCTTCGATACGCCCTAACGGGCTACTCAAGATGAAAACGCCGTAAACACATCCTGAGTAGGCTCGACTGCAGGGAGAGCCGTATCGAAGAGTGTGTTTGGCAACCGAGTTGCGTGAGTCCTGAATACAGAAACTATTCAGGAGCCACTATGTCTGCCCGCAATCTCATTCGCTTCCATCCCGAAATAACCACTGCCCTCGCCGAAAATATACCCGTTGTGGCATTGGAATCAACCCTCATCACTCATGGATTTCCACATCCGCAAAATTTGGAAATTGCCCGCAAAATTGAACAAACCGTGCGCGAAAACGGCGCTATTCCCGCCACGATTGCCATTTTGGGTGGAAAAATTACCGTGGGATTGACCGCTGAACAGTTGGAAACGCTGGCAACCGACACGCAAGCCCGCAAATGTTCGGTGCGCGATTTGCCGTTGGTGATGGCGCAAAAAGCCAATGGCGCCACTACCGTCGCTGCCACAATGGCCATCGCCCACCGCGCAGGCATCGCCATTTTTGCCACCGGCGGCATCGGTGGGGTTCATCGCGGCAGCCAATTCGATGTTTCTGCTGATTTGATGGAACTGGGGAAAACACCCGTCACGGTGGTATGCGCGGGAATGAAAGCATTTTTAGATTTGCCGGACACGTTGGAATATCTGGAAACGCAAGCCGTACCGGTGTTGGGCTACCAAACCGATGAACTACCCGCGTTTTACAGTCGCAGCAGTGGATTGCCGGTGGATGCGCGCGTCAATTCGGCGGCAGAAGTGGCAGAAATTATCACCGCCCGTGATATGCTGAATTTACCGCAAGCAGTCTTGGTCACAGTACCCGTTCCGACAGAAGACGAGTGGGAAGCCTCGGCAGCAAAAGCGATTATCGCCCAGGCGCAAGCCGAAATTGAAACAGCCGACATTTCCGGAAAAGACATTACCCCATTTATGCTGGCAAAAATCGCCGAATTATCGGGCAAAGAAAGTATGCGTGCCAATATCGCGCTGCTGCTGAACAATGCGCGAGTGGGGGCAGAAATTGCGCGGGCGTTTGTGGCGCAAAAAAACTGACATGGGAAGCAGTTTTATTCGCTCACCAAGTTTTGCGCCGCGGCAAATAGCGATTCATCCGGTGCGAGTGATACCGCTTTTGCAATTTCCGCACGGACTTCCGGCGTTGCGTCATCGTTGATGAATGCCGCCCAACCCCGCAAAAAATGTGCCGTGGCAAGATTCGGCTT
>Ga0114931_10002775_pt1 | contig 22265 bp, 18 predicted proteins | sample 2SBtaG_FD_89579 | JGI IMG/M metagenome (GOLD analysis project Ga0114931, IMG submission 89579) | Deep subsurface microbial communities from Kolumbo volcano to uncover new lineages of life (NeLLi) - 2SBTROV14_V59a metaG | ecosystem: Environmental > Aquatic > Marine > Volcanic | place: Kolumbo... | reverse complement strand
GAAGATCTTCACGAAGCCGTCGAGGACGTGCATGCGCCGTTCGAGCGCGCCCAGCTCGTGCTGCAGCCGCCGCGTGACGACCTCCAGCCGGAAGTGCAGGAAGTGCCAGAGGATCTCCTGCAGATCGAGCCGCTCGGGCCGGCCCACCTCGGGGTTTTCCGTCGGGATCAGGCAGGTGAGGTTGACGTTGAAGTTCGTCTGCAGCGGCGTCTGCTTGTACAGGTACGCGAGCACCTTCTGCTCGTCGGCGTCCTTCTTCAGCTCCAGCTCGATGCGCACGTCGTCGGCCGAGACGTCCTTCACGTCGAGCAGCATCGGCATCTTGCGGCTCGTGCACACGTCCGCAATGCGCTCGACGAGCGTGGACTTGTTCACCGTGTAGGGGATGCTGGTGATGAAGATCTTCTTGCTGCCGCGCGTGACCGGGCCCTTCTCCCAGGTACCGCGCAGTTTGATGCTGCCCTGGCCGGTCTCGTAGACCTGCTTGATCTCATCGCTGCTGGAGACGATCTGCCCGCCCGTCGGAAAATCCGGCCCCTTGATGGTGCGGGTGAGCTCGCGGGCGCTGAGCTCCTTGCCCTGCACCAGCGCGTCCAGCAGCCGGATGGCGGCCGAGCACACCTCTTCCGGGTTGTGCGGCGGGATGTTGGTCGCCATGCCGACGGCGATGCCCGTCGCGCCGTTGATGAGCAGGTTCGGCAGCTTGGAGGGCAGCACCACCGGTTCGGTCTTGGTGCCGTCGTAGTTCGGACGGAAGTGGACCGTGTTCTGGCCCAGCTCCTCCAGCACCTCGCTGGCGACGGGCGCCAGCCGGCACTCCGTGTAGCGCATGGCGGCGGCCGGATCGCCGTCGAGCGAGCCGAAGTTGCCCGAGCCGCTCACCAGCGGCACGCGCAGGCTGAACGGTTGCGCCATGCGCACCAGCGCGTCGTAGATCGCCGCGTCGCCGTGCGGGTGGTAGTTGCCCATCACGTCGCCGACGACCTTGGCGCACTTGCGGTGCTTGCTGTCCGCCGTCAGCCGCTGCTGCCACATCGTGTACAGGATGCGGCGCTGCACCGGCTTCAGACCGTCGCGCACATCCGGCAGCGCGCGGCTCGTGATGACGCTGAGCGCGTAGTTCAGATAGCGGCTCTGCGCGATCTCGTGCAGCGGGAGATCGAGCTCCACCCCGCCGCTCGGCGCCCCGCCGCCCTTGCCGCCGCCCTTGCCGCCGCGCGGCGGCTTGTTCGATCCGCTGCGTCTGGGGGGAGCATTGGCTTGCTTCGAAGGTCTTGCACCGGCCGGTCTGGACGGCTTCGGGCTGCTGCGCCGGGACGGCGAGCTGCCTCGCTTCGAGGGCTTCGAGCTACTTGGCTTGGAAGGCTTCGAGCTCGTCTTGCGTCGTGTGGCCAATGCTCCTCCGGGCTGATGCGCCCACCCGGGCTCGCGCTGGCGCCGGCGTGCGGACGCGCGGGCCCGGATCACCCTCTCCGCTAGCGCTTTTCGTAGCCGGAAGTCAACAGATGATCAGTAGTTTACCGGCTGGCCGGTCCAGGCATCGGCGCGCTCTGCGGAGAGCGTCGCCGCAGCGCCCTCCAGGTCTGCCGCGTTTGCGCGTAGCGATCCGGGCTCCGCAACCCCGCGCGATGGCGGCATCTGCGCCTCGAAGGCGCGACATGGATGACCCGCTGCGCCGCGGACCCGTGGTCAGCGCAGCCTGCGCCAGCTCTCGTGATGAGTGTTACCCACCCCCCGCGAGAACGCAGGACTGCGGCGAGTACGACATCCTCCCACAGCGCGCACGTTCCCTGTGGGCAGTGTGGGCAGCTCGTTCCTTGATGGCCATGCATCCCGGAGCGACAATCTGGACTCCACGGACAACGGGCAGACGGAAGGTGGGGCACATGGCGCACCCTGAACGCAGCACGCGGCACAATACGTTGCGGGTGAGGCTGGCGCTCTGCTCACTCGCGGCAGCAGCTGTTTCTCTCGGCACGGCCGGCGTGGTTCAAGCGGGCGAGGGTAGCATCCACCAATACCCGGGAGGCGGCGAAGCCCAGCTCCACCTCTTCGCCAATCGAGCCCGACGGGACCGTGCAGCCGCTTTCCTTGGCGGGTTCGGCCGACTCGATGGTCGAGGCCACCGTACCAGACGACAATCTCGCGGGCCGGGGCTTCTACGACATCTGGACCAGCTGCGATGCGACCGGGGACTCGTTCCTGAACCCGGGCGAGGGCAACCCACCGCGCTCCGGACCTGCGCCACGGATTGCGCCGGCGCCCTTCCAGCGGGAGATCCGGACCACGGTCTTCATGGATCTGCCGGACCAGCCTCCATTGCCTCCCGGCGGAGACTGCGACCACGACGGGATCCCCGATTCGGTCGAGGGCACAGCGGACACCGACGGGGACGGAGTTCCGGATCGCTGCGACGAGGACGCCGATGGTGACGATCTGCCCGACGCCGTCGAAGGCACCGTGGACACGGACGCAGACGGCATTCCGGACTACCTCGACACCGATTCCGACAACGACGGGATCCCCGACGGCGTGGACGCCCACCCGCTCGAGCCCGCGGCGATCGTCTGCGCCGCGCTCGGCGACGCTACTCCAGCCGCGAGGCTCGATCGGGATACTTTCACCTTCCATGCGCACTCGGGCGACGTGCTACACGTAGCGCTCGAGCCCGCCCCGGGTTCGAATGCGACAGGGCGCGCGACGCTCGAGGTGCTGGGGCCCGCGACGCCGCGTGTGGCGCGAAGCACAGCGACGCTGCCGACGTCCGTCACGTCCACGGCGACGGCGGACGGACAGTTCACGATCACCGTCGGCGAGCAGCCACGCAAGAAGCCGGGGTCGGCATTCACTGGGCCCTATTGCATCGCGGTGGAGCGGCTGGGCACGCCGGTGACGATCACGGCGACGCCCTCGGTGGAGTGATGAGGGTGCGTCATTGGGCAACCCTCGTGATTGCGCTCAGCGCGCTGACTGCGTGCGGTGGGGTCACACGGGCAGAGCGCGCGTCCGACGCACGGGCGGAGGTCGGAGGAAGCGCGTCCTGGGACGCGGGCGCTGATGCTCCCGCCGAGACTAGCGCAGCCGACGCCGAAGCCGGCTCGGCCGACGCTGCTCTGCCGTGCACGCACGACTCGGACTGTCCCGCAGGCGTGCCCGCCAAGTGCGGCGCCACGTGCGTGGACGGGAAGTGCGTGTTTCCTCCGGCGGGCGTGATATGCAGTTGCCCGCTGGGAACCGGCGAGGACGCGGGAGCACGGGGGGGGGCTTGCGACGGGCACGGGGGCTGTGTGGTCTGTCAATGGGGTGCGTTATTCCAAGGCAGCTGCACCGACGACAGTACCTGCTGCGTGTGGTACGACCCCAATGCTACCAACTACAACGCAACGCACCCCTACGACTACGGCATGTGCGGCGCCAATCACGAGTGCAAGCTGTGCATCGACCCGGGCCATTACTGCGACCAGGAGCACCAGTGTTGCACCGGCAAGTGCACTTCGAAGGGCTGCACGTGAAGATTCCGCGTGCGGTCCTCGCCTGCGGGACCCGTCGCGCGCGCGCAGCCCGGCGTGCGCTGTCTTGATGCGAAGCGACGGCCGGGCGAGCACGCGCAGGAGGGACCCCGCCCGCCCGCAGCGCCAGCGAGGACGGACGGGCGGCAGACTGCCGCGCTACGCGGGGGAGCAACCCTGGCGGCGCTGCACCGGCTTCAGACCGTCGCGCACGTCTGGCAGAGCGCGGCTCGTGATGACGCTGAGCGCGTAGTTCAGATAGCGGCTCTGCGCGATCTCGTGCAGGGGAACGTCGAGCTCGTGGCCGTCAACCGACGGCTTGCCTCCGCCTCCGCCCCTGCCGCGCCCGCCACGCGGCGGCTGCCCTCCGGAAGCCGTGCGCTTCGAGGCCTTCGAGCTGCTGCGCTTGGCGGGCGCGGCGGTGCGCTTCGAGGGCTTTTCGCCTCCCCGCTTCGAAGGCTTGGAGCTCGTCTTGCGTCGTGTCGCCAAAGGTCCTCCGGGCTCGGGCGCCCGCCCGTGGACCCGGCCGGCGCCGGCGGGTATGTGCGCCCGGAACGACCCGTTCGCTAGCGCTTTTTGGCTCCGGAAGTCAACAAATGATCAGTAGTTCCGGCCGGGGCCGCCGCGTGCGCCCGGCGGCCCCGGCCGCGCCGGTGTCGGTGGCGGAGGCTGTGGTAACGCACTCGGCCACCGACACCGGTAGCCGCGGCGCGGAGCGCGCGGCATGACAAGAGATGCCGGTGTCTGGCGATGCCGAAGCCCGCAAGGTCAGAGCCGCGTTACGGCGTGCGCGACTGACCCTCGAAGTCGTCACGCCCGGGCAGCGGAAGGGTTCACCGTATGCGGATAGCACGCCGGAAGAGAGGCTCGCCGCTGCCGTGCGCCTGATCGACTACCACCAGATGCTTCGTGGCGGGTACTCGCCCCTTCCGCGCTCGGCGTGGCCAGGCGAAACCTTTCAAGGTGCGGGCGCGGCGGGCAGCCCGCCTGGTGCTTCGGCCAGGCCGCTTCGAGCCGTAGCGCCGGCAGCTGCAGCGCCCTGCCTGCCTTCCGCCGGAGGAGTCCGTTCTGATGCTTGTCTTGTGGGCGTTCGGCGCCCCGACCCCGAACGCGGCACCCGGGTGCCTTCCGGCCTGGACTGATCAGGAATCTTGACCGGTGATGTAGCGCCGGGCGCGTCGTTCTAGCGCTTGCGCGCACGCTTCTTCTTCGTTGCGGGCTTCGCCTTCGCGGTGCGCTTGGTTGCGGGCTTGGCCTTGGCGGCGCGCTTCGCCTTGGCCGCGGCCGCCGTGGGCTTGCCGTTCGCGTTGCGGTTGCGCGGCGGCTTGCGGCCGACGTTCTCGGCCTTGAACGCGCTGGGGCACGCGCCGTTCACCGGGCAGGCCGCACAGGCCGGCTTCTGCGCTGTGCAGATGCGGCGGCCGTGGAAGATCAGGGTGTGCGACAGCATGTCCCACTCTTCGCGCGGGAACAGCTTCATCAAGTCGCGCTCGATGTCCTCGGGCTTGGTGTTCTTCGTCCAGCCGAGGCGCTGGGAGATGCGCTGCACGTGCGTATCGACCACCACGCCTTCCGGCGCGCCGAACGCCACGCCGAGCACCACGTTGGCCGTCTTGCGCCCGACGCCGGGCAGCTCCACCAGCTCGTCGAGCTTCTGCGGCACGTTGCCGCCGTGAGCCTCCACGAGCTTCTTCGACAGGCCGATGATGTTCTTCGCTTTCTGGCGGAACATACCGATGCTGGACAGCGCCTTTTCCACCCGCGCGGGCGGGGCCTTGCTGAGCGCAGTGGCGTCGGGCCAGCGCTGGAACAGATCCGGGGTGATGCGGTTCACCGCCACGTCGGTGCTCTGCGCGCTCAGCACCGTGGCGACGATCAGCTCGAAGGGGCTTCCGTGCTCGAGCTCGCAGTGCGCATCGGGGTGCGCCTTCCTGAGTGCCTGGTACGTGGCCGGCGCGTCGCGCTGGGCGCGCGACCTAGCCATCCTTGTTGCCGTCGTCGCCGTCGTCGCCGTCGTCGCTCGAGGCGGGCTCGGCCGCTGCGGCGTTGTCGCTGTCGTTCGCTTTGCTGTCCGCCGCGTCGCTGTCGGCGTCGGGCTCCGGCGGCAGCATGCTCTGGCCGTCGTCGTCCAGCCCGGCGTTGCTCTCACCCACGGCCTCGAAGCCCACCACGCGCTCGTCCTCGCCCACGTTCATCACGCGCACACCCTGCGCGTTGCGCCCCGTTTCGCGGATCTCCCCGATCTGCGTGCGGATGGTCTGGCCGCGGTCGGTGATCAGCATCACCTCGTCTTCCGGTTTGACCAGGCTGATGCCGACGACGGGGCCGTTGCGGTCGCTGGCGTCGATCAGGATGATGCCCTTGCCGCCGCGGTTCTGCTGGCGGAATTCGTCGAGCTTGGTGCGCTTGCCGTAGCCGTGCTCGCAGATGGCCAGCACCTGGTCGCGCTCTGGCTCCGTGGTGGCCAGCCCCACGACCTCGTCGTCGTCGTCGAGCTCGATGGCTTTGACGCCGCCGGTGTTACGGCCCATGGCGCGCACCTGGCTCTCGTCGAAGCGGATGCTCTTGCCCTTCTTGGTGGCGATTAGGAACTCGCGCGTGCCGTCGGTCACCGCCGCGGTCAGGAGCTGGTCGTCGTCGGCGATCTTCACGCCGATGATGCCGCTCTGGCGGTAGTTCTGGTAGTCGAGGATGCTGGTCTTCTTGATCTGCCCGCGGCGCGTGAGCGTGGTCACGAACACGTCTTCCACGAAGCCGGGCACAGGCGTGATGGCCTGGATGCGCTCGTCTTCCTCCATGCCGATGAAGTTGACGATGGCGCGGCCCTTGGCCGAGCGCGCCGCTTGCGGCACCTCGTACACCTTCTTCACGTACACCTTGCCGCGGTCGCTGAAGAAGAACACGAAGCTGTGCGTGGAGGCGATGAACAGCTGGTTGACGAAGTCATCGTTGCGCGCCTCCATGCCGCGGTTGCCCTTGCCGCCGCGCTTCTGCGCCTTGTAGGTCGAGAACGCCGTGCGCTTGATGTAGCCCTCGTGCGAGATCGTCACGACCATGTCCTCTTCCTGGATCAGGTCCTCGATCTGGATCTCGGCCTCGTTGTCGACGATCTCGGTGCGGCGCTCGTTGCCGTGCTTCTCCTTGACGTCTTCGAGCTCGCCGATGATGAGGTCCATCAGCACGCTCTCGTCGGCGAGGATGGCGGAGAGGCGCGCGATCTCGTCGGACAGCGCGCCGTATTCGGCGGCGAGTTTTTCCTGCTCCAGGCCCGTCAGGCGCGACAGCCGCATCTCGAGGATGGCCTTAGCCTGCCGCTCGCTCAGCCGGTAGTCCTTCTGCTTCGCCGCTTCCTCGATCTCCGCTTCGGGGCGGCCCGCGCGGCGCACGAACGCCTCGAGCCCCTTGAGCGGCAGCTGCATCAGCGCCGTCCTGGCCTGGTCGGGGTCGCGTGACTCGCGGATGGTCTTGATCACCAGATCGACCTCGGTGATCGCCATGCCCAGGCCCTCGACGATTTCACGCTGGGCCTCGGCTTTGCTGAGCTCGTAGCGGGTGCGGCGGCTCACCACCTCGCGCCGGTGCTCGATGAACAGCACGAGCGTCTCTTTCAGGTCGAGCACGGCAGGGCGGCCGTTGACGATCGAGAGATTGATGATGCCGAAGGACGACTGCATGTCCGTCATGCGGAACAGCTGGTTTTCCACCACCTGCGGGAAGACATCCTTCTTCAGCTCGATGACCAGGCGCATGCCCTCGCGGTCGCTCTCGTCGCGGGCTTCCTTGATGCCTTCGATGCGCTTGTCGCGGATGAGCTCGCCGATCTTGGCGTGCAGGCGCGCCTTGTTGACCTGGTAGGGGAGCTCGCTGACGACGATCTGCTCGCGGTCCTGGCTGCCGTGCACCTTCTCGACCTCGCTGCGCGCGCGCATCACCACGCTTCCGCGCCCGGTCTTGTAGGCCGCGTAGATGCCGGCGCGCCCGTGGATCATCGCGCCCGTCGGGAAGTCGGGGCCGGGAACGATCTTGATCAGATCCTCGATCGTCAGCTCCGGTTCGTGGATGAGCCTGATGGTCGCGTCGATGACCTCGCCCAGGTTGTGTGGCGGGATGTTGGTCGCCATGCCGACGGCGATGCCGCCCGTGCCGTTGACGAGCAGGTTCGGGAAGCGCGCCGGCAGCACCACCGGCTCCCGCTTCGACTCGTCGAAGTTCGGCGAAAAATCGACCGTCTCCTTCTCGATGTCGCCAAGCAGCTCCATCGAGATCCTGGCGAGCCGGCACTCGGTGTAGCGGTAGGCTGCCGCCGGGTCGCCGTCGACCGAGCCGAAGTTGCCCTGTCCGTCGACGAGCATGTGGCGCATGGAAAAATCCTGCGCCATGCGCACCAGCGCGTCGTACACGCTGGCGTCGCCGTGGGGGTGGTAGTTGCCGAGCACCTCGCCGACCACCGTGGCGCACTTCCTGTACGCGGTGCCGGGCGTCAGGTTCAGCCCGCGCATCGCGTACAGAATGCGGCGGTGCACCGGCTTCAGCCCATCGCGCGCGTCGGGGATCGCGCGGCCGATGATGACGCTCATCGCGTAGTCCAGGTACGAGGTCTTCATCTCGTCCTGGATGCTGATGGGGTGCTCCTGCGGGTTGTGCGGAGGCGCGGGCGGAGCGGGCGGTTCGGGAGGGTTGGGAGGTTCGTTTGCCATGCAGGGGTCCTGATCCGGCGCCGGCGGGGGGGAGTGGCCGGGCGCGCGGTCGGGGCGAAAAAGCCCCGGGTTTCATGCCGGAACTAGCCCAGAGACGCCCCCCTGACAATGCCGCGCGAAGCGCCGGCGGGGGTGCCGCACGGGTCGATCCAACTGTCCGGAATTATGGATTATATCCGGAGCGCTGTCGAGCGATCGAGCTCGCATCGTGGAGGCTCGGCGCGACAAGCCGAGCCGGTCGGCGGCGGGCGGCCTAGCCAGCCCCCTGCCCGTCGAGCAATCCGTCCACGATCGTGGCCACGCGCGGCTCGACAACCGGCAGCTTCGCGCCCGATCGCGCCAGGATCTCCGCCACCATGGTCGGCGCGATCAAGACGGCGAGGCTCCAGCTCTGACGCGCGTCCTACCCGCGCCGTACGAGTCTGACTGGCTCCTCGTACAGCGCTCCGCCTTCGCCCAGATCGGTGACGCGTGCGCGGGTCAGCGCGTTGGCGGCAGTGCCGCGATGCAGGTGGCCGCCTTTGGGCAAGAGGGCCACGTCGCGGCGCTGGCGCGCGTCGAGATGCAGTCTCACCTCGAGCTGGCCGAGCGCCGACTCGAGCCCGCACACCTCGCTTTCGGAAAAGCCCGGCGCGGCGTCGGGGTGCACGGTGAGCGTCAGCGGCGCGTCGGGAGGCTCGTACCACTGGCTCGACTGCGAGCGCAGGGTCGACACGCTCGTGAGCAGGAGCGGGAAGTTCGCCGGACGCGAGGGGGAAGGGGGCGGCGCATCGTGGATCAGGTTCACGCGCCCGCTCTTCGTGGGGAAGCGGCGGCCCTCGAACAGCACTTTGGCTGCGAGCGGATTTTCGATGGGGCCCGCTTCGAGATCCTCGAGCGCGACGCCGCGCGCGGCGAGCTTGCTCTGGACCATGCGCCGCTTCCAGCTGCGGGCGTCGCCGGCGAGCTCTTCGCCCAGCCCCACGCGCTCCGCCAGCGCCTGGATGATCTCGAGATCGCTCTTCACGCCGGGGGGCGGCGCCACGACGGGGCGCGACACGCCGATCAGCTCGTGACCGTACGCGCCAATCAGATCGTCGGCCTCGAGCAGGGTGGTGGTGGGCAGCACCAGATCGGCGACACGCGCCGTGTCCGTCAGGAAGGGATCCACAACGACCACGAGGTCGCGCGTGCGCAGGGCTTCGGCGGTGGTCTGCGACTCGGGCAGCATCGCCACGGGATTGCCGGCGGTGACCCAGACGGCGCGGATCGGCGGATCCGCCGCGGCCAGTAGCTCCGGGCCGAGCCGCGGCTCGCACAGCGTGCGCGGTGGCGGCTTGCCGGGCAGCGCGTCGAAGGCGCCGCGGCGCTGGAAGTAGAACGACACGCCGGCGCCCTCGACGCCGAGGTTGCCGCTGACGGCGCCGAGCGCGTCCAGCGCGCGCACGATGGCGCCGCTGTTGTCGCGCCGGCCCATGCCCCAGCCGACCAGGATCGTGCAGGGCGAGCCGGGGCCCAGCATGCGCGCGAGCTCGGCGGCCTCGTCGCTCGAAACATCGGCGTCGGCGCACCAGTCCTCGAGCGTGCGCGACAACGCGAGCGCGCGCAGCGCCGGCAGGTGATCGCAGTAGCTCTCCGCGTCCGGGTCCACCCAGCCGCGTTCGAACAGCAGCCGCACGACGCCCAGCGCCAGCGCGAAATCGCCGCCCGGTCGCGGTTGGATGAAGCTGTCGCACAGGCTCGCCGTCTTGTGGAACACCGGATCGACGAGCCGGAGCTCCGCGCCCCGCGCGCGCGCCTGCTTGAGCAGAGGCACCAGGTGCGGGCTCGAGACGACGACGTTCTTGCCCCAGACGAGGATGCTCTTCGACTTTTCCAGTTGGAACAGGCTGCCGCTGTCCGACACGCCGAAGTCGAGCACCTGTGCGGCCTCGCCGGCCCCGCTGCAGATGTCGCCGCGCTTGACCGTGACCGGCCCGAACAGCGAGAAGAAGTAGCTCGTGACCGTCTTCAAGAGCCCCAGCGAGCCGCCGCTTCTGTAGTCGAGGATCGCCGCCGGCCCCGACTCGTCGCGGATGCGCATCAGCTCCGCCGCGGCGTAATGAAGCGCTTCGTCCCAACCCACCGGGACGAGCTCGCCGTTTTTCCTCATCAGCGGCGCCGTCAGCCGCTCGGGCGAGTACTGCAGCTTCAGGAACTGGTTGGTGCGGTGGCAGAGGAAGCCGCGGGTGACGGGGTGAGCCGGATCGCCCGCGAGCTTTGTCACGCGCCCGTGCTCCACCGTCGCCACGATGCCGCAGCTGTCCGGGCAGTCGCGGTTGCACAGCGTCCTTCTCTGCTCTGCCATGGCACGCCAACGTTAGCGTGTCGCTCGCCGCGGCACGAGTCAGTGCGCGGCGTGGAACAGCAGCCAGGCGACGGCGACCGCGAGCAGGAACACGATCCAGACCAGCGGGTTTTCCGCCAGGCGGTGCTCGCCCGGCGGCTTTCGTTCGGTGAAGCGGGCGATATCGGCTTCGAGCTGGTCGAGACGCCGCTCGGTTTCGTCGAGCCGGCGGTCCACGTCGACCTCGAAATGATCGGCCGGAGCGGGCGCGGACAGGAGCGTGCTCTCGCTGCGCTCCTCGGCGTGCTCGGCGGGCGGGGGCTTTGCGGGGCTTCCCCGCGAGATCCGGTCCGCGCGCCGCGCTGTCGGCGCGCTGCGTTCCTGGGTTTCCGCGTTCCTGGGCGTGGGAGCGTCGCTGCGCGGCCCTTCCTTGCCAGCCGCCGGTCCTTCCTTGCCCGTCGCCGTTCGGTCGCGCAGTGCGACGCTCCGCGCGGACACCCCGGACTCGTCGGGGGGGCCGCTGACCGGATCGGTGTCGCGCGGTGGCACGCGCACGGCCTCCGGCACGCCGTCGATGCGCGTGCCGTCGCGCGCCGTCGCCGGCCCGGGCTGTTCGCGCTCTTTGTTCCGTCCGCTGCTCATCGCTGCTTGAAGCGTACAACGCGGGTGCTGTCGCGCCGCGCGCTTCCAGGGTGTGCAGGGGATCCGTGCAGGATCGTCACTGCGGAGGGTAGGGGCTGCCAGGACCCCCGGAAACGTGGCAAAATGCGACAAATATGTGACATTTTGCCACACACGGCGCGCCCCTCGGCGGCTAGAAGAAGTTGCCGATCGTGAACTCGAAGTCGCTCGACTTTTCGTAGGGCAGCGGTTTGAAGGGGAAGCCCCACTCGAAGCGCAGCGGGCCGAGCGGCGAGAACCAGCGGATGCCGAAACCCCACGACGTGCGCAGGTGCGTCAGGCTGCCGAGGCTGAAGCACGGGTTGATCGCCGAGTAGGGGATACTGGCTCCGCCGGTGCGGCAGTAGTTCTGTTCGAGGTTCCAGGCGTTGCCCGCGTCGGTGAAGACGACGCCGCGGATGCCGACCTTGTCGATGATGGGGAACTCGAACTCGAGGTTCTGGTAGTACTCGAGGTTGCCGCCGATGTTGGCGAAGTCCTGGATGGGCGCGCTGTTCGGATCGGTGGTGGTGGTGAGCGGCATGCGCGGGCCAATGGTGCGGAACAGGAAGCCGCGCACGTCGTAGATGCCGCCCAGGAAGAAGCGCGCGAAGATCGGCACACCCTGGCTGGTGGGGCTCGTGACCAGGCCCGTCTCGCTGTTCAGCTTGAGCACCATGCCGTGGCCGAGCGGGTAGTAGAAGCGCCCGGTCAGGCGATCGCGCAGGAACTCGTTCTGCGAGCCGAGCACCGATGACGCCAGCTCGGTGGAGGCGTTCAGATAGATGCCGCTCGTGGGGAAGAGCCGGTTGTCGCGCGTGTCGTAGGTGAGGGCGGGGCGGACGCTGGAGGTCCAGCCGTCGTTGAACAGGTTCGCGAGCGGCAGGCGCGTGAACACGCTCACCGCGCTGGACGTGCCGAGGAAGGTCGATTGCGTCTGGGTGGAGACGCGGTCCAGTTCGGCGGTGTAGGTGAGCGAGGCGACCAGCTCCGGCTGGACCAGCGGATAGCCGAAGGTGAGCGAGCCGCCGCGGCTGGTTTGTGAAAAATCGTTGTAGATGCGCAGCTGATCGAAAAGGTCGATGCTGCTCGAGAACTGGCTGTCGAGGAAGTACGGTTCGAAGAAGCGAAGGTCGACCAGCTGCCTCAGGCCGCTGACCTGCGCCTGCAGGGACAGGCTCTGGCCGTTGCCGAACAGGTTGGCCTGCTGCACCTGCGCGGTGGCGATGAAGCTCTCGATGCTGGAAAAGCCTGCGCCCACCTGGAACGTGCCGATCGGGCGCTCGGTGACCTCGACGTAGACATCCATCTTGTCGGGGGCCGAGCCCTGTTCCTGCGAGACGTCGACGCGCGTGAAGTAGCCCAGCGCCGTGACGCGCTCGCGCGACCTGTCGAGCAGGGTCTCGCTGTACTTGTCGCCTTCCTGCACCTCCATCTCGCGGCGGATGACCTTGTCGCGGGTCTTGGAATTGCCGCGGATCTCGATGCGCCCGAAGTGGACCAGCGGCCCGCGCACGATCGGGACCACGACGTCCACCTCGTGGGTCTTCGGATCGAGCCGGGTCTGCGGATTCGCCTCGACGTTCGCGTAGCCGTGGTCGCGGTACATCGTGCGGATCGACTGCAGGTCGTCCAGCAGCTCGGCGCGATCGAAATAGTCGCCGCTCTTGGCGCGCACCATGTTGCGCAGGTGGCGCCGGCCGCCGATGGGCGCGACCTCCTCGCCGTTCTTGCCGCGCTCGTAGATGCGAAGCTGGCGGATCTTGTAGCGCGGACCCTCCTGGATCGTGAGGGTGATCTCGATGCCGTTCTTGTCAGGGGTCAGCATCACCCGGGGCGTGGAGATCTGCACCGACAGGTAGCCGCGGTCGTAGTAGAGCGCGCTGATCACCGCGATGTCGCGCTCGAAGGCATCCTGGCGGAAGGGGCCGCCCGAACCGAACGCGAAGAACCCGGGGTTGTCGGTGAACATCGTCTAGCGGAGCTCGGAGTCGCTGATCGCCTCGTTGCCGATGAACGTGATGCGCCGGACGCTCACGCGGCCGTGCTCGGCGATCTTGAACTTGATGCTGACTTCGTTGTTCTTCTCGGGAATGATCTCCTGCTTCACCTCGGCGAGGAAGTAGCCCTTCTCCGCGTACATATCGCGGATCTTCTGCACGCTGCGGCGCACGGCCGGGTACGAGAGGACCGTGTTCTCCTTGACCTCGATGCCGTCCTCGAGGTCGTCGGTCTCGATCTCGTCGTTGCCGTCGAATTCGACGGCGGCGATGTTCGGGCGCTCGCGCACGAGGAAGCGCAGCATCACCCCGTTGTCGTTCTTGTCGAGGTCGACTTCGATGTCGTCGAAGAAGCCCGAGTTCCAGAGCTCGCGCACGTCCTGGGTCAGGACGTCGGGATCGAACGCCTGTCCGACGCGCTCCTTGAGGTAGGTGAGCACGTCGTCCTTGCTCACGCGGCGATTGCCGGCGACCTGGATGTCGGCAATGGGCAGGCCGCGCGCCTGCTCGGCCTGGTTTGCCGGGATGCGCGCGGTGGACGGCGGCGAGGTGGGCAGCGGACCCGGGGCGGCCGCGGTCGCGCTGGGCGAAGGCGGCGCGGGGGCGGCAGGCTGCTTGTCGTCGGGTTTCGCCGCTCCGGGTTTTGCCCTGCTTGGCTTCGCGGGCTGGGCGCCGGCGGGCAGCTGCGCGCCTGGCGCCGGCGCGGGCTGCGCGCGGGCCGGCACAGACAGCACTGCCAAGAGTGCGAGGACACAGGCAAACCACCCTGCGAAGCGGCGACCGGCGAAGAGGACGTCTTGCATCGAAGGGAGCAGGCCGAGCGTTCAGGAAAAGGCCCGTGCTGGCGGGCGATGGGACCGGGCTAGCGCCTGCCGGAGCCCGGCGGAAGAGGGAAAGCGACCCCTGCTCCGCGGCGCGACAAGCGAGTGGGAAGTACCGTGAAAACGCGGGCCTGCGTAGCCCAGAGCGACAGTTACCTCAAGCCAGCCCGGAAATTTCGGCATAAACCCGCCCTGGCCCGCGGGCCGCGTGGACGCTTTGGGTTCGCCGGCGACAGCTAACGGTAGTCGTCGACCTGGATGTCGAAGCGTTTCATCCAGCGGTGGATCTGCATGCGGGCCTTGCCGAGCTCGCGGCCGACGGCGGCGACGTTGCCGTGGTGGCGCGCCAGGAGGGCGCGCAGCTCCGCTTCGGTAGGCATGGCGCTGCGCGGCGGCGCGGTGCTGGGCGGCAGGGTCGTGGGGGCCGGCGCGCCGCTCGGGCGCGCTCCGGGTGCGAGCGGATCGCCGTAGTCGCTCATCGCGTCGCGCACCGGGTCGGGCAGCTGCTCGACGTCGATGAGCCCGCCGTCCGAGAGCGCGATGGAGCGTTTGATGCACGCTTCCAGCTCGCGCACATTGTACGGCCAGTCGTGGTTGATGAGCGCGGTCATGAACGGGAACGACACGGAGAGCGCCGCGCCACCGTGGCGCGCGAGGAACGCGCGCACCAGCATGAAGATGTCCTCCTTGCGCTCGCGCAGCGGCGGCAGGCGGAGCTGGTACTCGTTCAGTCGCGCGAACAGATCCTCGCGGAACTTTCCCGACTGCTGCAGCCGTGCGAGGTCGCGGTGCGTCGCGCACGCGATGCGCACGTCGACGCGCTCGGGCGCAGTGGCGCCAAGCGGGGACACCTCCTTCGACTGCAGCACGCGCAGCAGCTTGGCCTGCGCTTCGAGCGGCATGTCGCCGATCTCGTCGAGCAGCAGCGTACCGCCGTCCGCGCTCTGGATGAGACCGGGCTTGTCGCGATCGGCGCCCGAGAACGCGCCGCGCTTGTAGCCGAATAGCTCGCTCTCGAGCAGATTGCCGGGGATCGCGGCGCAGTTGACGGCAGCAAAGCGACCGCGCCGCCCGCTTAGACGGTGCAGCTCGCTGGCGACGACTTCCTTGCCGGTGCCGCTCTCGCCCAGAAGCATCACGCTGAGCTCGGTGGGTGCGATGCGCTCGAGATCGCCGGCGATGCGATCTATCTGGCAGCCTCCCACGAGCACGGACGAGCTCCTGCGCGCCCTGCCGCCGAGCAGGACTCCGTCGATGCGGTAGTCGACCATCAGCTCGGCGTGCCGCTCGACGAACTTCAGGATGGCGTCGCCGATGCGGACTTCGCTCATCGGCTCGAGCGGGCACTCGCCGACGGGGTGGCCGTCGACGAGCGTGCCGTTCCTGCTGCCGAGGTCGCGGATGATCCACAGGCCGCGCTCCCACACGACCTCCGCGTGCGAGCGCGAGACGGCCTTGACGGGCAGCTGGAACAGGGCGCTCTCGTCGCGGCCGATCACCGAGCGGCGCTCGGTCAGAAGGAACGCGGGCGGCAGCGAGACGTACTCCTCCGCGTAGAGCAGCACCAGACCCGCGGTGGGCCCGGCGCCCGGCGCGTGCGGCGCGGCGGGCCCGCCGAATTCCTGCATGGCTCCGGTGGAGAAATCGGTCATGCCCTCTTCACGCTGCAGGGTAGCGAGCCGGCGGGGGTGAAACCAGCATCTTCCGGGTGCGTGCCGAGGGTGTGATCTACACTTCTGGTCATGAAGAGCAGCGGAAGCTTGCGTGTCGCCGCTGTGCAGCTCGGCTGCCAGGACGACGTGGAGCAGAACCTCGCGACCTGCCGGCGCCTCATCGAGGCGGCCGCGGCCGAGTCGGCGCGCGTCGTGGTGCTGCCGGAGAACTTCGCGTATCTGGGGCCCGAGACGGGCAAGCGCGAGCTCGCCGAGCGGCTTGGCGACAGCGCGGCGCCCATCCAGGGCATGCTGATGCGCGCCGCGCGCGAGACGGGCGTGACGATCGTGGCCGGGGGCTTTCCGGAAGCGAGCGGCGACGAAAAGCGGCCGAACAACACGTGCGCGGTGATCGCGCCGTCCGGCGAGATCACCGCGAGCTACAAGAAGATCCATCTGTTCGACGTGGAGCTGCCGGACGGTACCCAGCTGCTCGAGTCGGTTGCGACGCTCGCCGGAGCCGAGCCGGTGGTGGCGGAGCTGGAGGGTTTCCGTTTCGGACTCTCGATCTGCTACGACCTGCGCTTCCCCGAGCTGTACCGCGCGCTCGTGGAGCGCGGTGCGGAGGTGCTGCTGGTGCCGGCGGCGTTCACGCTGCAGACGGGCAAGGACCACTGGCATCCGCTCTTGCGCGCGCGCGCCATCGAGTCGCAGGCGTGGCTGGTGGCGGCGGCGCAGTGGGGCAAGCACCCCAAGGGACGCGCGTCCTACGGCCACTCGCTGGTCGCCGACCCGTGGGGCACCGTGGTTGCCGAGAGCTCCGACGGCGTCGGCTTCATTGTCGCCGATCTCGATCGCGCCTATCTCGAACGCGTGCGCAGTACGCTACCAAGCCTGAGGCATCGACGGATGTAACAGCATCGCGCGCGTCCGCGCGCGATGCCGCGCAGCGAAGCAAGCCCGCGCGGAGCGCAGCGAGGCGCGTGAGGGGGGCTCGGGGGGCAAAGCCCCCCGGGAGGATTCCGGCGGGGGTGGGCGGGCGGCACACAAACCATCTCACGACGGTCATCGACGTCGGGCGGTGCCTCGCGGAGGTTAGAGATGCCGTTTGGCGATCTCGGTCCAGGTGCCGGCGGGCTCGAGCGTGATGTAGTTCTTCCAGAAGGGGCGGGCCTTCTGCGTCTCGCCGACCTGCTCGTACGCCATCGCCAGGTTGAAGTAGGCGTCGGCGAAGCGCGGATCGGACTCGATCGCGCCGAGGAACAGCGGAATGCTCATGTCCGGGCGGCCCCGCTCCAGCATCACGTAGCCCAGGTTGTACTGGGCTTCCGGCTGCCGCGGGTCGACCTCCAGGGCCTTTCTGTACAGGGTTTCGGCCCCTTCCGGGTCGTGGCGCCGGAAATGGATATTGCCGAGGTTCGTGTAGGCAATGGCCAGCCAGGGGTCGACCTCGATGGCGCGCGCGTACAGGTCTTCCGCCTGGTCCATCGTCGCCGGGTCCTCGTCGAGCTCGCTCGCCTGCAGGTACAGCTCGTAGGCGGTGCGTGCGCGCTCGCGCCCGGCCGACGGCCTGAGTACGCGCACCACGTCGTCGCGCAGCGACTTCACTTCCAGGTCCAGCAGCATCTGTCCGGTGAGCGGCTCGAAGGCGCCGTCGTGCGTCCGCACCACGACTCGCTGTCCATCGGAGACGATCCTGAGCTCGACCAGCGGTCGCGTTACCTTCGGCAGCGAGCTCTTCAGCTTCGTGATGGCGCGTGTCACGTCGCGCAGCCTCACCTTGCGGTCGAGTAGCGTCTGCGCGGTCCTGAGCGCGATCAGGTCGCTGAAGGTGTAGGCGCGACGACCGCGGCGACGCCCGGTCGGAGACACCACGCCAGCGCGGTCGAGCGTCCTCAGGCGTGCAGGCGTCAGGTCGAGCAGACGGGATATCTCGCTGCGCGTGAACAGGTCGGTGAGCGGCTCGCGGTTCGAGGGCGTCTGCTCGCGCTTGGACTTCGTCTCGGGTGTCTTCTTCTGCTGCTGCTGCACCCGGCCGCCGCCTGGTCCGAACACGACGTGGATGATCTTTTCGTCGCGTCGTTTCTTGCGAGCCATGTCTACTTGCTGCGCCCCGCCGTCCCGTGCCAGCCCTACGCTCTCTGTCGTTTCTTCCGCGACGCCTTCGGTGTCAAGCGATACTCCGAAACAGCGACGGGGCTGGGCGTTTCGCGCGGTCCGGATTGTCGTTCGGTGGTGTCCGGCGGGGGCGAAAAGGCACTTGACGTGCGCGTCCCGCGCGCTCGATCGCCCGCGTCTAGGAGGCGCCGCTGCCGCGTTTGTCGCGTCGGAAACGCACGGCGCCGGCGCGACGCACGCGTCCGTGGGGACGCTCGAACACCGGCGCTTCCACCTCGACATCGATGCGCGCACCGCGCTCGTCCGGTCGCACCACGAGCTCGGCACGCACGCGTCCCATGGGTCCGCCGGAGCGAAGCTCGGCTTCGAGGCACGCGATGCGAACGGCGCGCAGGCGCGCGTGTGGGTCGGCGGCGAGCAGACGCGAGACCTGCGCGAGCTCCTCGTCGGGCACGAGCCCGCCTCGGGACACCACCGGCAGCAGCACGCTGGTGGAACCGTAGTAGACCCGACCGCCGGGTTCCTTGCGCGTCGCGCCTTCGCTCATCACGTCCGCTGCCTCGAACAGCTCGCGCCATCGGTAGTCGGCGCTCTGCCACAGTTCGAGTCGACGCTGCCGGACCAGCGGAAGCCCGCGCGTCTTGGCGAGCCCGGGATGTCGGCTGCGTCGCACGTCGCGATCGTAGGCTGTGACCCGGCACAACCGGAAGTTGTCGACGCTTTGATAAGTGCCCGCCGCGGAACTTGGCCGTGGCCCGGGCTGCCTGCAACGATTTCACGTGCGATGACGAGCTCCCGGGTGCGGCTTCGTGCCCGCCGAGCGGCGTCCGCAACAGACCCGGAGGATACGAGCACCCATGCAGTCGACTCGAAGCGGATATGGCGGCCCGGAACGCCGCCGTCACCGGATGTACGTCACCCGCAACACGGAATATCACTTCCGCGACCACGTCTGCGTCGCCGTGCGGGATCGGAACTCGGGCACCTGGCTTGCGTCGCATCTTGCGCTGAACCGTCGCCTCAGCGGTGGCGTGCGGTTCCACAAGAACGGCACGGCCATTCCCTGCCTGGAGGAGCCGGGAGTGGGCGATGCGTTGTTCTTCGGTTCCGGGGGGCGCGAGCTGGTCACGAGCCTGCTCTGCGAGATCAAGCGGCCCGAGAAGACGATCGTGGTGAGCTACCCCGGTGGTTCTGCGAAGCTCGCGCTGCGTCCGAGCCCCTCCTGAACCGCACCGGTTCAACCAGTGACTTGTTGAACCAGTAGGGGTTTCCTCTTTGTCTCATGGTGCGCGTACACGCGTGCGCCTGTGGCACGCACTTCGCGGCATACTGCGAAGCCGGGTTCGCGCGTGCGCACCCCTCGAATGGCCGAAGCGCGGGAAAAGAGCGCCATCACGAAACAGGCTGGGCGTCGGCACTGTTCTTGGATACAGCCCGCCGACAACGAACACCTGGTGAGGATGATGGCGCTGACTTCCGAGACGACACCGAACCCGAATGACCCGCGCGCCGTGCGCATCCTGGCCAAGAGCATCTACAGAGAGCTCAGGGGCAGCGGCTTCAGCGAGAAGGACGTGCTCGCCCTGGCTGGTGAGCTGCTCGGCCTCGTGACGAGCGAAGTCAAGGAGCAGGGTCCCCGCTAGCCCCGTAGCGGGCCTGCGCTCCCGCGTGAAGCGGCGGTGCGACTGGGAGCAACGACCGGCCTTGGGGCCGGTCGTTAGCGTTTTGTGCCGGTTCCGGTCGTCCCGAGGTGGTCCCACGCGACAAGTCGCATTGACAGCAGGCGGGTCCCATCGAAAGTATGGGTGGGTTTGCTGTGATATCCTCCTCGTCCCTGGCGAAAGGACCCGTGTTCGCTATCGTTATCAGCGAGAAAGGGGGGGCCGAGCGCCGCGAAGTCTTCGACCGATCGGAGATCAGCGTGGGCCGTGTACAGGGCAACGACCTGATGCTGCCGAAGGGCAACGTGTCCAAACGTCACGCTCGCCTGCTCTTCCGTGACGGGCGCTTCATCGTCACGGATCTCAACAGTACCAACGGAACCTACGTGAACCGTCGCCGCATCTCGCAGGCGACGATCGTGCGCGAGGGTGACCGCATCTATGTCGGCGATTTCGTACTGCGCATCGAGGTGCCCGATGATCTGGGTGACGCTGCATCGCTAGGAGAGGCCACGGGCAGCGGTCCCGTACTGGCATCGCGGGAATCGCAGGAGAACTTCGTTTCGGCGCAACCGCTCGAAGCCGCCGACGAGAGCGGCGGCAGCTATCCGCAGGTACCGGGACCACCGCGCGTACCTGGCGGCGCAGCGCGCCTGCCAACCGCGACGCTGGAGCCGCCGCCTGGAACCGATTCGCGCCCGGGATCACTGGCGTCGATTCCGGATGCGTCGCAACCCTCCATCGAGGTGCCAAGCGTCTCCACGCAGGACGCGGAGCCCCCCGAGGACGCCGGAGTCTACGGAACGGCGCTTGCGACACTGGTCGAGCGCGTGATCGAGCACCTGCCGTCCGCCGCGCTCGATGGCGCTATCGACGATGCGCTGACGGCGCGCGTGGAGCGCGCGATCCCCGAGCAGCTCGCCGCGCTCGACAAGGAGGGCGAGATCCCCCGCGACGCGGCTCGCGAGTCGCTGGCCCCCGATGCGCGTCTGGAGCTGCTCGGGCTGGGGCCGCTCGGCCCGCTGCTGGATGACGCGGGCGTGTCGGTTATCAACGTGGCGCGCTACGATCGCATTGCAGTCGTGCGCAACGGTCGCTCGGCGAAAGTCCACCCGACGTTCTCGACCGAGGCCTCGCTGTGTCGCACGGTGGCGCGTCTGTGTCAGCGCGCGGGCGAGCCGCTCGCGGCCGGCGAGCGCGTCGTCGAGCGCCGGCTGCCGAACGGCGCGAAGGCGAGCGCGGTGATCGGGCCGGCGGCTGCAAGCGGCACGGTGCTTCTGGTGCAGAAGCCGCGGCGCGTCGCCTTGTCGATCGACGACCTCGTGCGGAGCGGTACCATCTCGCGCGCCATGGCGACCTTCCTGTCGCACTGCGTCGCGGCCCGCAGCAACATCCTCGTGGTGGGCCCGCGCGACGCGGGGACTTCGTCGGTGCTGAGCGCGCTGTCCGCGGCCGGCGAGGGGCCGATTGTCTCGGTCCAGGATCTCGACGACGTGGTGGCCCACGACCCGGCCGCGACCCGGTTCAGCCTCGGCGAGTCCGGGGCGGAATCACGCAACCTTGTGCAGATCGCGGCGCGCATGCCCGATTCGCGTCTGGTCATCGAGCTCAGGGACAGCGATGTCACGGGCGCTGTCGTCGAAGCCATCGGAGAGGGCGCCGACGGCGTGGTCGCCGCCCTGCGCGCCCCGAGTCTGCGCCGCGCGTCGGCCCGGCTGCCGGGCGACCTCGCCGTGTCGCGGCAGGGCATGAGTATCGCGGCCGCCCGCGAATGGATCGCGTCTTCGTTCGACATCGCGATCGAGGTGAGCCGGCTGCGCGACGGCCGGCATCGCGTTCTGAGGGTGGCCGAGCTGCAGGGCGTCGCAGGCGACGAGATCAAGCTTCAGGATATCTTCACCTTCGTGGTGGAGCGGACTGCCGCCGGAGGCGCCGTGGAAGGTACGTTCAGCCCGAGCGGCGTCGTGCCCCGCATCGTCGAGGAGCTGAACGCCCGCGGCGTCCCGCTGGAAACGTCGCTCTTCACGCGCCCGCCGTCGCGCTGACGGGTTGGTGCGCGCGCCCCCTGGAGGTGGATTCCGGTGGGGGTGGTCGGGCGGGAAACTAGGCCGTCGCCTTGGCGAGCTTGCGACCCATCATCCGCTTCTTGATGGCGCTGAGCTTGTCGATCATCAGCACGCCGTCGAGGTGATCGTTCTCGTGCTGGATGGCGACGGCGAGCAGCCCGTCCGCCTCCAGCTCGAACGGCTTGCCATCAGCGCCGACTGCACGCACCTTCACCCGTTCGGCGCGCTTGATTTCCTCGCTCACGCCGGGGAACGACAGGCAACCCTCGCTCCAGTTCTGTGAGCCGTCGAGCTCGAGGATTTCCGGATTGATGAACACCCTGAGGTCGCTGGGCTCGTCGTCGCTGGCCACGTCGATGACGAAGATGCGTTTGATCACGCCGATTTGCGTGGCGGCGAGCCCCACGCCGGGCGCGTCGTACATGGTCTCGGCCATGTCCTCGACAAGCTGACGGATCTCGTCGGTGACCTCGTCTACCGGCTTTGCGATCTCGCGCAGACGCTCGTCCGGATACCTCAGGATTTTTCGAATCGCCATGAAAACCCGTCTGGAACGTAACATCCGCCCTGCCCGCTCGCAACGGCGCGCGCGGCTTGGGCACCCGCGATCGGTGCTCGCCGGCGCGAGCACCGTGTCCTCCGGGCCGAGGTGACCGTGGCAGGGTCAGCGTCAGGGCCGGCGACGGCGGCGGTGACCGCCGCGGATGCTCCGCGCCCGCGGCCATCGGGGGCGGTGGCCGGGTCCGGTAGGCGCCCGGGGCGGGATGTTGTCAAGG
>Ga0114931_10002774_pt1 | contig 22272 bp, 18 predicted proteins | sample 2SBtaG_FD_89579 | JGI IMG/M metagenome (GOLD analysis project Ga0114931, IMG submission 89579) | Deep subsurface microbial communities from Kolumbo volcano to uncover new lineages of life (NeLLi) - 2SBTROV14_V59a metaG | ecosystem: Environmental > Aquatic > Marine > Volcanic | place: Kolumbo... | reverse complement strand
TTTCGCTAAAAAATACGAGCGTGCAAACGCCCTCGGCCACCACGGCCATCAGCGCCCCCTCGAGCGTTCCAGCGACAGCAAATTGTCCCCAGGGCGCGCCGGCCGGAGGCAGCGTGTCTTTTGAAGCCTTTTTAGACCGCACGGCGTTCGCCGCGGCCACGGACTTCGACGTGGCCGACGACGGAAGCATCACGGTGGAAGTGTCGATCAAGGTCGCCAACAGCCTCACCCTGGGCGCGGCTTCACAAAACCACACGTTGGCCCTGCGCGCGGTGGTCCAGTTCAGCGAGAGCGTGGGCAGCCCGGCCGTCGTGACACCGTTTAGTGACGTCATCAGCGACAGCGCCCCGGACCGCCTGATTAACGCCGGCATCAACGAGTTGCAGGTGTTGGGCGTGCCCAACGAGTCGATCGAGATAGGAGCCGCCACCTCGTCCGTTGTGGCCAGCTTCAAACTGTGCGACAGCGACGCCAACGCGTTGGACCTCAAGCTTCCCGTCATTCGTTTGGCCGAGGGGCCGTTGGGCAACGCGCTCAGCAGCGACATCTTCGGCTTTGAACTCGTCGTGGGCGGGGTGTCTGCAGGCACCAAGGTCCCGGACATCAATTTCAACCCCGGCGGCAGCGGTTTCGACTTCGTGGCCAACACCGCGGTCGCGCTCATCCCCGACGACGCGTGCAAGGTCGTGGACATCAAGGCCTTGATCGCCTCGACCGCCCCACGCGGGCGGAAGCTCCAGCTCAACGTAACCTTCTTCGCCTTCGAGGGCGAGACGATCGTGGGCAACGTTGCGCCTTCAGCCCAGGTCGCGCAAACGGTCATCTTGGGCAACGGCATCATCAGCATTCCCGACACCAAGCTCTCGGGGGACACCATCCCCCTCCAGATCAGCGGCTTCCCGCTGCCGGGGTTGGGCCAACTCGACGTGCAAACGGCGTCCATCCGTTTCGACCCTAGCGTCGTGGGCGTGGTTGACATCCTGCCCCAAAGCCCCTACAAGCTGGCCACGGCCTTCAACGCCCAAGACCCCAACTTGCGCGCCGGGCTGCTGAAATTCAGCTTGAAGATAGACCCGGCCCAGACACCCTCGGCCCAGACGAACGCCAAGGTGGCCCTGATTAAGGTCGTACGCCGCGGCCAACCGGGCGCCCAGACGCTGTTCGTGTTCCAGGCGGACCGCGTGTTGGACGCCGCCAACAAAGACCTCACCACGGGCATCATCTTCACCTCGGGCACGGTCACCTTGCTCAACCCGGGGGACTTGGACTCGGACGGGCAGCCCACCGTGCGCGACGCGCTGCGGCTGGCCCGTTACATCCTCTCGTTCTGCCTGGCCCAGACGAACGACCCCACGGACAACCTCACGCCCGACCAGAAAAAGATCGCCGACGTGGCTGCCCCCCTGGCCGCCACAGGCACGATTCCAGGGTGCGCCGAACTGACCTCGGCCGACGTGCGCCAGATCGCCAAATTGGCGATCAACTTCGGCATCGCCAGCTTGCCGCCGTCCCTCGTGGGCGCGGCCTCGCCCACCGTGGCCCCAACGCCGCTGCCCTGGTGGCAACGCCTGTTGCGGCGGCTGATGGGCTTCAAACCGAGCGACAAAGCCCGTTTGACGTTGAACACAACCCCCACGGCGTGGACGCTCGACGTCAGCTCAAAACGTGCGCTGGGCGCGCTGCAGGGGCGCGTGCTGTTCGACCCCCAAAGCGCCCAAGTGACGTCGCTCGTCGGCCTCAACGGCTACGACATCGTGGCGGAAAAGATCGACAACGTCGCCGGGGAGGTGCGTTTCGTGGTGTTGAACACGTCGCCCCAAGCGTCGACGAACGCGGCCATCTTGGGCTTGAACGTGCGCGTTCAACGTGACGCTCAACCCCGCTTGCAGTTGGACATCGTGCTCGACGCGCGCGCCGAAGACCTCCCCTTCACGAGCAACGCGGCGCGCACGGTTGAGTTCACGCCGTTACGGGTGAGCGCGTTGCGCGTGACCCCGCAACGCGGCGCGCGCTGGCAGCTGCGTGTCGAAGGCCGGGGGGTCGCTTCTACCCACATCGAAGGGTTCGACCTGGCCGGCGTTCAGCGTTTTGGCGCGAACGCTCCGAGCGACAGCTTGCGCTGGTCCATGCTCGACCGCAACGACCGCCCGCTGGCCAACGGCGTCTACCTCTACGTCGTCAGCGTGTACGGCACAAACGGAGAGGTTTGGCGCAGCCCGGTGCGCAAGCTTGTCGTGCTGCGCTAAGGCGTAGCTCCTCTGGCAAGCGTTGCGTCCACGAGGTATACTTCAAGCCCGCACGGGGCGTGGCGCAGTGGTAGCGCGCATGGTTTGGGACCATGAGGTCGCTGGTTCAAATCCAGTCGCCCCGACCACTTTCTCTTGCTCGAAACGGAAACGCTTGGAAAGGGGCTTCTATGCCCGCGGTGCGCCTCGGGAACGCGTCCATCTACTACGCAGGGAGCGGCCACGGCCGGCCGGCCGTGTTGTTCCTCCACGGGTCGGGTTCAGACCACGCCTGCTGGGGCAAACAACGACCCTACCTGACAACGTCGTTCACGGTTGCGGCGCTCGACCTCAACGGTCACGGGAAAAGCCCTTGGCGTGCCGGTCAGGGTTTACAGACGTATTGCCAGGACGCGTTGGCCGTGTTAGCATCCTTGGACCGTCCCACCGTCGTGGCGGGGCACTCGCTGGGAGGAGCGGTCGCGCTCGAACTGGCCTTGCAACGTCCTAAACACTTGGCGGGCCTAGCCCTGGTCGGCACGGGCGCGCGGCTGCGCGTGTTGCCCGCGCTGTTGCAACTGCTCGAGGACGATTTCGAAGGTGCCACGGACTACCTGATCGGGCTGTTGTTTCAACGTTCGCTGCCCCAAGAAGTAGAGCGCACGCGCCAACAATTGCTGCACAACGGCCAACGGGTCACGCTGCGCGACTTCCAAACGTGCGACCGCTTCGACGTCAGTGAACGCTTAAACGCCATCGACTTGCCCGTCTGCGTTTGTGTGGGAGAGCAAGACCAGATGACGCCGGTCAAGTACGCGCAGTTCATGGCGGACCGTTTGCCGCAGGCGACGTTGCACGTCGTGCCCGACGCGGGTCACATGCTCATGCTCGAACAGGCACCTTCGTTGAACGCCATTTTGCACACTTTTCTAGAACGCATCTCGCTTTAGCCGTCCCACGCTCATACCAAGGAGGTCGCAATGCCTTTGAAACGCACGTTGGGCTGGGCAGCGCTGCTGTTGCTCGTCGCGTCGATCGGGGCGACAGCCCACCCGACGCAGGTCGAACTGCAGCCGGGACCGTTACAACGGCTGGCCGCAAGCCTCGACGCCAACGGCAACGCCGTGTTGGACGACGCCGAAGTTCAGCACGCGATCACACTGTGGGTCAGGGGCGATCCCGTCGCGGGAACCGACCTCACGATCGACGACGCCGACATCGTGGCGCTCATCGGCCTGTGGGTCAGGGGAGAAACGCTCGACACCGCCCCTCCCGGCGCTCAAGAGGGCGAGGTGGGCATCCTGTTCCGCGAGGGAACGGAGTGCCTGGGGGAAAACGCCCAACCCCGGACGGGGGACGTCCTCTACGTCTCGCCCGCGGGCGACGACCTCAACGCGGGCAACGCGCCCGAGGAGGCGTTGCGCACCTTGGCAAGCGCCCTGTGCAACGTTAGGCCCGGCCAGACCGTGCGCGTCCTGCCCGGCACGTACAGGGAGTCCGTCGTCCTGGGCTTGTTCGGCGGCGCCAGCGCCCCCATCACGGTGCAAGGGGTGAGCCAGGGGGGGCAACGCCCCGTGCTCGACGGCGACTTCCGGCGCACGATGGGCCTGGCTCTGGTCGAGTCGACCCACTTCGTGGTCGAGAACCTCGAGTTTAGAAACTTCACGGACGAAGGGCTCTACGTGTTGGTGGGCTCGGACCACGTCGTGCGAGGCAACCGCTTCGTGGGCAACGGTCGCGCCTCGATCGAACCCGATTTTGACGGCGAGGGATTTGGGGTACAGCTGAGCGACACGCGGAACATCGTCGTAGAAAACAACGAAGTGACGGACAACGGACCGGGCCCCGAACGCACAACCCAAGGCACGTTGGGTACGGGCATCGACACGTTCGCGTTGAAAGGGGCGCTGATCCGCGGCAACCACAGCTACGGCAACATCGGCGGGGGGCTGCTCGTCGAAGACGGGGTGGACGTCGTGGTGGAAAACAACGTCATCGATCACAACGAGCTGGACGCGGCCGGGGATTACTGGGATGGGGCCATCTGGGTGGACGGCGGCCGCAACGTCACCCTACGCCAAAACACGATCGTCCAAAATCACGGCCCCGGGTTGCAGATCAGCGACGAGGACCACCAATATCCACAAGCCTCCAAGGGGTACCTCGTCGAGGACAACACGATCACGGGCAATTTGTTTGGTTTGTTCATCTGGAACTTCGGACAGTGCCCTTTTCCCAAGACAGAGATCGCCCGTTTTTCGAGCAACACGATCCAAAACAACACCCGGATGGACGTGTGGTGCGAAAAATTTATCGAGTCAGACGACTCTGACTGACGCCTTTTCTTCTGTGACCTACGACCCCAAGAACGAAGCATGAGCACAAACGTGCTGCACGAAGTAGCGGTGGATACGGGGGTCGCCGTTGATCTCGGGGTGGAAGCTGCTCACGAGCACGTTGCGCTGACGCACGAGGACGGGCACGCCGTCGTAGCGGCCCAACACCTCGACGCCTTCTCCGCAACGGACGAGCTGCGGGGCGCGGATGAACACGGCGTGGAAGGGACCGATCTCCCGAAGTCCGACCTCGGCCTCGAAGCTGTCGAGTTGACGACCGTAGGCGTTGCGACAGACCTCGATGTCGATGAGGCCCAGCGGGAACAGGCCGGGGTCGTTCGTGAGACGTTTGGCCAACAGGATCATTCCGGCGCACGTGCCGTACACCCCGTACCCCGTGGCCGCCCGCTCAACGAGCGCGCGGTCGAGCCCGCTGTAGCGCAACAGTTTTCGCAGCGCCGTGCTCTCGCCTCCGGGCACGATAAGGCCTTGTGTTCTCTCCAAATCCTGGGGTAAGCGCACTTCGACGGCCTCAAAGTCCAGCGCCCGCAGTATGCTGATGTGCTCGCGAAAGTCCCCCTGCAACGCCAACACACCTAGGGTCATCGAGGGCCCTTAACGCGTTTGCAGCAGCGCTTCTTCGGCCAAAGAATCTACCGCGATGCCCTTCATCGATTCGCCCAACCCTTCAGAAATTTCGGCCAACTTCTCCGGGTTGTTGTAGTACGTCGTGGCCAGCACGATGGCTTTGGCGCGCGGGGCGGGATCGGCGGATTTGAAGATGCCCGAGCCTACGAACACGCCGTCGCAGCCCAACTGCATCATCATCGCAGCGTCGGCCGGCGTAGCCAGCCCCCCGGCGGCGAAGTTGACCACGGGCAAACGACCTTGCTCGCGAACAAGCCTCAACACGTCGAGCGAAACGCCCAACTCCTTGGCGTAGCCGTAGAGTTCGTCCGAGGCCAGGGTTTGCGCTTTGCGGGTTTGGAGGTTGATCAGGCGCATGTGGCGCACCGCCTCGATCACGTCACCCGTGCCGGCCTCGCCCTTGGTGCGGATCATGGCCGCGCCCTCCTGCAAGCGTCGACAAGCTTCGCCCAAGTTGCGCGCACCACACACGAAGGGCACCTTGAACTGCCACTTGTCGATGTGGTGCCAAGGATCGGCCGGGGTCAACACCTCGGACTCGTCGATGTAATCTACGCCCAGCGCTTCCAAAATTTGAGCCTCCACGAAGTGGCCGATGCGCGCCTTGGCCATCACGGGGATGGACACGGCCTCGATGATCTCTTTGACCATGAGCGGGTCGGACATGCGGGCCACGCCGCCGTCGGCGCGGATATCCGCCGGCACGCGTTCCAGGGCCATCACGGCCACGGCACCAGCCTCTTCGGCGATGCGCGCCTGCTCGGCGTTGGTCACGTCCATGATCACGCCGCCTTTGAGCATTTCAGCCAGTCCAGATTTTACCGTAAAGGTGTTTTTTTCTGCCATGATGGACCCTCCTCGTACTGATAATTTTCATTGTATGTTCCCGATAAACGACCGCAACACCAACGTCCCGTCCTGCTGGTTGGAGCGCGCGAAGTTGGCGGGAAGAACGGTGCCTCAAACGACTTTTTGCTCGAGGCGAGCTGTGCGACGAAGTTTTTGGCGGAGGGACGGGGATTCGAACCCCGAAGGCCACGTGGGCCGTACCGGTTTTCGAGACCGGCTCCTTGCCGTTCGGTCATCCCTCCCAGACCCACGGATTATAGCTAGCCTGTGGGGGCACTTCAACGGCCGCATTCGGCAACACGCGGTGGCGTTAGTACAAGCCCGGGTTGTACGACAAACGAAGCCCACTCCACCGAAGAAAGCTTTGGCGGAGTGGGCTTCGAGTCGTTGTAGATCCGTACAGACAAACCCCCGCCGCGACTTCATCGTCGTCAGCGAAACCGTCGCCGTCCGTGTCGCGGTTGGTGGGGTCGAGGAAATCGACGTGAAAGGTGATGAAGTCCGGCGGATCCTCATCAATTTTACGGACTTAGGGCTCCGCTTTTCTAAAGGACTCAAACGCCAAGCGAAGCCAGCAAGTACTCGATCGAGGACGTCGGGACGTGACAGCAGTGGTCTTCACAAACGTAGGCCACCGCTTGGCCTCCGAGCGGAACACAAGCCTCGACGAAGGGGGCCACGCTCGCAAGGTCTTGTGCCTCACTGTGGAGCAAGAGCACCTTGTTGGGCACGAACTGTGCCCCCAACGCCCCGAGCATCTCCCGGGCGTCACGCGTCCCTCTCTTGGAGGCGACCACGACCTCATAGCACGGCCCCAACCCAAAGTCGACCGCTTGCAGCAGCTGGGTGTAGACCGCAGGCGAGCGCCTCACGTGGGCCGAAAACGAACGCGCGAGGCGCCAGGCTTTGTGCTCCAGGTCCGCATCCGTCGTGATGTGGCTCAAACGCAGCAGGTTGAGCATGGCCACGGAATTGCCCGAGGGCAGCGCCCCGTCCTCGACCTCTTTTTTGCGCAGGGGAAGCTGTTGGGCGTTGTCAGACGCTTGATAGAAGCCGCCCGAACGTTCGTCCCAAAAAGCTTCTAATACCACCCCGTTGAGTTCTAAAGCGAGGTGAAGCAGACCGAGTTCGAACGTGGTCTCGTAAAGTTCCAACACGCCCCAGGTCAAGAAGGCGTAGTCGTTGAGGTAGGCGGGGATGGCGGCCTCTCCCCCTCGGTAGCGGTGCCACAGCCGGCCACGAGGCCGTTGCAGCTTGGCCCGCAGGAACGAAAGCGCGCGTCGTGCGGCTCGGGCGTAGCGTGGCTCGCCAAACGCCTGGGCGGCCTTGGCCAGCGCGACGAGCATCAGGCCGTTCCAGTCGCAAAGTACCTTGTCATCACGTGGTGGCCGAGGGCGCTTCGCTCTCGCTGCAAACAGCTTGCGACGCGCCGCCTCCAACCGTGCTCTACATGCCGCCTCCGACAGCCCGAACTGCGCGGCCAATTCGGCCTGTGAGCGCGTCTGGTACAAGATGTTCGTCCCCATTTTGCGGCCGCTGGCCTCCTCGAAGAAGTTGCCCTCGGCCGTCACGTTGAACGCTTGCACAACGAGGTCGGCCTGCGCGGACGAAAGCGCGTCTCGCACTTCGTCTTCACTCCAGGTGTAAAATGCCCCCTCTCCTCCTGGGCTATCGGCGTCCTCGGCCGAGTAGAACGCGCCCTCGGGCGAGGTCAACTCGCGCAGCACGTAGTCCAGAATCTCCTCGGCCGTCCGGCGGTAGGTCGCTTTGTGCGTCGCGCAAAAGGCTTCGGTGTAGGCCAGGGCCAGCAGCGCCTGGTCGTAGAGCATCTTCTCGAAGTGCGGCACGCGCCAGGCCGCGTCCGTGGCGTAGCGGTGGAAGCCAAAGCCCACGTGGTCCCAGATCCCACCCCGGCGCATCTCGCTGAGCGTTTTTTCGACGATCGCAAGCGCCCGCGCGTCGCCGCGTCGCCGCCACGCGCGCAACAAGAAAGTGAGTTGGTGGGGCGTGGGGAACTTGGGACCCGTGCCGAAGCCGCCGTACGTGGGGTCGAAGCGCGCGACCAAGGCGTCCCGCGCCGCCTGCAGCGTAGACGCGTCCAAAGCGGAGCGCGGCGTTTGCGCCGTCTGCTGCAACGCCTGGGTGAGTTGTTTGGCCGAGCGCAACACGTCGTCGAGCCGTTCGTTCCAAAGAGCACGCAGGCGCGGGACGAGTTCGAGCATCCCGACGTGTTGTGCTCGGCTGTGCTTGGGGAAGTACGTCCCGGCGAAGAACGGCTGTCGGTCGGGCGTGAGCAACACCGTTAGGGGCCAGCCGCCACTGCCCGTGGTCAGCTGGCAGGCGTCCATGTAGACGCTGTCGACGTCGGGGCGCTCCTCTCGGTCCACCTTGACGCACACGAACGCCTCGTTGAGCAGCGTGGCCACTTCCGCGTCCTCGAAACACTCGTGCGCCATCACGTGGCACCAGTGACACGTGGCGTAGCCCACGGACAAAAACACGGGCTTGTGCTCGCGTCGCGCCCGTTCGAACGCCTCCTCGCCCCAGGGGTACCAATCCACCGGGTTGTGGGCGTGCTGCAACAGGTACGGACTTTTTTCGTGGACGAGCCGGTTGGGTCGCGCGCTCAAAGCGCCTGTTCCAGCGCCTCCAGCACGCGCTCGACCTCGGCTGGGGTGACGTTCAGCGGGGGCAGAAAGCGCAGGGCCGTTGTGCCCCCGCTCAGGGCCAAGACGCCCCGTTCCTGCAGCGCGCTGAGCACGGGGCCGGCTTTGCTGCGCAGCTGCAAGGCCAGCATCACCCCCCGGCCCCTCACCTCGCGCAGCTGTTCGGGCTTGGTCTCGACGAGGTGTTGCAGACCGCTTGCGAAGTGCGCCCCCACACGCGCCGCGTTCTCGAGCAACCCTTCAGACAGGATCGTCTCGATCACGGTCAGGCCGGCGCGGCAGGCCAGTGGATTGCCCCCAAACGTGCTCCCGTGCTGCCCCTTTTCGAAACCCAGCGCCGTGTCAAACACCGTGGCGCCGAGGGGCACGCCGCCGCCCAACGCCTTGGCCAGACAGACCACGTCGGGAACCACGGCGTCGTGCTCACAGGCGAACCAGGTTCCCGTGCGCCCCATCCCGCTCTGCACCTCGTCGAAAATCAACAGCGCCCCGTGCGCGTCGCACAAGTCACGAGCTGCTTGCAAGTACCCTTCGGGGGCGGGGTAGATGCCGCCCTCGCCCTGGATGGGTTCCAACAGCAACGCGGCCGTTTCGTCCGTGACGCTCTCTCCTAGCGCTTCGACGTCGCCGAAGGGCACGTGGGCGTACCCCGGCACGAGCGGCAAGAACGGTTTTTTGTAGGCCGCTTTCCACGTGGCGCTGAGGCTGCCCAACGTGCGCCCGTGGAAGGCGCGCATCGCGGCCACGATGCGTCCGCGGCCGGTGTGCTTCTTGGCCAGCTTGAGCGCCGTTTCCACCGCCTCGCTGCCCGAGTTGCTCAGGAAGACGCGCTTTAAATTCCCCGGCGCGATCGAGGCCAATTTGTCCAGGAACGAGGCGCGCACGTCGTTGTGGTAGTAGCCCGGCATGCAGGTCATCAACGTGCGGGCCTGCTCGGCGAGGGCTTGGGCCAACGCGGGGTGCGCGTGCCCCAGCGCGGCCACGCCGATGCCCGTGCCAAAATCTAAGTACTCGTGGCCTTCATCGTCCCACAGGCGTGTGCCTTCCCCGCGCACAAACGTGACCGGTCTGGGGCGGTAGGCCACGCTGGCGTGCCGCGTTTCGATCTCTACCCAGTCCGTACTGCAGGTTTGAACGTTCATGTTGGCCTCACTTTGTAGCACGAGGGTTGTTGCAACGCTCGTGATTCTAGCGTTGAGCGTGCCAACGCACCAATCCAGTTTTTGGCTCCCCATTGTTTGAGGAAGAGGTCAAAGCAAGGGGGAGGGCGCAACGCCCCCCCCCTTGACCTGCATTTATGCGGACAGAGATAGGACGTAGGGGAGCGTGGGCAAGCTCGTCTTGATCACCAACACCAGGAACACAAAGCCGGGAACGGGTGCCCCTCCGATCGTCGTAAACGGCGCCAAGGCCGCCGGGCGGTCGCAGGCAACGTTCAACCCGCTGAGTCCCAAGAACGAGGGCGAGATCGACGCACAAAAGCCGCCTCCAATCACGACAAGCACCACCCCAGCCTGCGGTTGGTCGTAGAGTACGGACGCCCGCAGCTGCCCCGGCGCGCTGACGAAATAACCGATGGCCTGTACGCCGCTGGCCAACGCCCCGACGATCAGGGGGTCGTTGACGTTGTTCAGTTTGGGCTGGGCTTCGCTGCCCTGTACCGTTACGGGAACGCCCCGGCTTTGCAGCGTCTGGATGGCCTGTGAGGGCGTCATCCCCTGTAACCCTTGGGCCTGGGTGGGCAGGGGCACGTTGTTGTTAGGTTGGGTAGGCGGTATCTCTTGCTGGCCTCCCACGTTCAACGTGGCGCTGGCACAGCCGGCCTGGGCGGTGGCGTTGGCCTCAACCGTGAGCGAGAACGCCTGACCCGCCTGCGTTCCTGAAATCTGGACAGCGCTGGGCACGACCGTGCCCTCGAACACGAAATCCACCGTGCTGTTGGGCGGGATCGGCGTGGCCGGAATTTTGAGCGAGATCTTGACGGGCGTGCTCCCGTTAAACCAGATCAGTTGGGCCACGGTCACGCTGTCTTTGCACTGGTTGCTCACGGACAACGTGGGCGTCACCGCGGACGGCTGGATGGCCGTGGTCGTTTGGGTTAACGCGCCCGGTGCGAGCACGAGCAAACACAGCAAAACAACGAACGTCGAAACAGAAAAAATTCTCCTCATCAAAACCCCTTTCGGCATGAAGTGTGGTTGTGCTCGTCCCATTGAGCGAGGCGACGGCCTGGACAAAAAAACGCATACGCCAAAATTCAACGAGTATTTCCTCCTTTACTGCCAGCGCGTTTGGGTGTTGACATCATAACCCATTTCACGGCATTTGTTAAGAGCAAAATGTAAAAAAGTGTGAACCAATCTGCGTTATCTCGTGGCGCTTGCGTTGTGGCTTAACCCAGCAGTATGGTAGGGCCATGACGGCGATCTCGGTGTTTGGGGCAGGCAGTTGGGGGACGGCTGTTGCGCGTTTGCTGGCCCGAAAAGGGCACGACGTGTGGCTGTGGGGACGAGACGCAGGGTTGGTGGCCTCGATCAACGCCGACCACGTCAACGCCACCTACCTAAAGCGGGTCAGTCTCCCCCCTACGCTCCGGGCCACGTCTGCGTTGGAACGGGCGGCCACCCACGCCGAACTGTGGGTGCTGGCCGTGCCCTCGTTTGCGCTGCGCGCGCTGGCAGAGCGCCTGCGGCCCTACTGCCACAGCCACACCGTGGCCCTCAACCTGGCCAAGGGGTTGGAAACTCCCACGCTAAACACGATGTCCCAAGTGCTCAAACAAACGCTGCCCATACACCGCGTTTTCACCCTGTCCGGCCCCAGCCACGCCGAGGAGGTGGGGTTAGATTACCCCACCTCGGTCGTCATCGCGGGGGAAGACCCGCGCGGCGCACAGCAGTTGCAGCGCGTGCTCACGAGCGAGCGCTTCCGGCCCTACGTGAGCACGGACGTGCTTGGGGTAGAGTACGGCGGCGCGGTCAAGAACGTCATCGCCCTGGCCGCCGGCGCGCTGGACGGGCTGGGCTTTGGGGACAACGCCAAGGGCGCCTTGATCGCGCGCGGGCTGGCCGAGATGGTGCGCCTGGGCCTGCGGCTGGGCACGCAACGCGAAACGTGGTTTGGCCTGAGTGGCCTGGGCGATTTGGTCGCCACGTGTACCTCCCCCCACAGCCGCAACCGCGCCGTGGGAGAACGGTTGGGGCGTGGCCACGCTCTGGAGCAGATCACCCGCGAGATGACGATGGTGGCCGAGGGGGTGTACGCCGCCCAAACGGTCTACGAACTGGCGCAGCAGCACGGCGTCGAAATGCCCATCACGCAGGCGTGCCACGCCGTGCTCTACGAAGGCGCTTCTCCCTTGGACAAGTTGAGCGAACTCATGACCCGACAACTCAAACCGGAAAACACCTAAGTCCACCTTTTGGAGGTTGTATGACGATCCAACAAACGCCGCTCTACGGGCGGCACGAGGCGTGGGGCGCCCGCCTGGTCGAATTTGGCGGTTTTCTCATGCCCCTACAGTACGCAGGCATCCTGGAAGAGCACCGCGCGGTGCGCACGGGCGTGGGCGTGTTCGACGTGTCCCACATGGGCGAGGTCACCGTACGCGGCCCGCAAGCGCTCGACTTTGTGCAATTTTTGATCACGAACGACGCTGGCAAGCTGGCCTTAGGCCAAGTGTTGTACTCGCCGATGTGTTACCCAGACGGGGGCACGGTGGACGACCTGTTGGTCTACCACAGACACGATCACTATTTGCTCGTGGTCAACGCTGCGAACACGGACAAGGATTTCGACTGGATCGAGCAGCACGCAGGCGCCTTCGAGGTCGAGGTCGACAACGTAAGCGCGCGCATGACGCAGCTGGCCGTTCAGGGTCCACGGGCCCAAGCCACGCTGTCGCGGTTGCTGTCGGTTGACCTGAACGCGTTGAACTTCTTCCGGTCGCTGGAGGTCGAGCTTTACGGTGAACAAGCGCTCCTCTCCCGCACGGGCTACACGGGCGAGGACGGCTTTGAGGTCTACGGGCCGGCCGCGGTGGGATGCCAACTGTGGGACGCGCTGCTCGACGAGTACGGCGTGGCGCCCATCGGGCTGGGGGCGCGCGACTCGTTGCGCTTCGAAGCCTGCCTCTCGCTCTACGGCCACGAGCTCGAACGGGACATCTCGCCCGTCGAAGCCGGCCTCAAGTGGGCGGTCAAGGACAAACCCTGCGACTACCTGGGCAAACGCGCGCTGCTCTCGCAAAAACAAAACCCGCCACGGCGCCTCGTAGGGCTGAAAATGGTGGACCCTGGCGTGGCCCGGCAAGGGTACGCGCTCAGCCTCAAGGGAAAGCGTATCGGCACGGTCACGAGCGGGATGAAGGCCCCTACCTTGGGAGGGTTTTACGCGCTGGCCTTGGTCGAGCGGGCGTTGGAGTTGGGCACCGTGGTCGAGGTGGACGTCCGGGGGAAGGCCAAACGAGCAGAAATCGTGCCCCGTCCGTTTTATACGCACCCTTAGCTACAGATAGCCCCAACACTGCCGAGTCTACCTGCAGCGGTTAGCCGGTTGTCAGTTGAAATATCGTTACCAAAGAGGATTATCATTAAAGCTATTAAGGAGGCACGCATGACCCCAACCGAACGTCGTCCGCACCCTCCGGGGGTGCTCTTGAAGGAGCTATACATGAAGCCGCGAAAAATTACGGTGACCGCACTGGCTGAAGCTACCGGAATCACCCGCAAGCACCTTAGCAGGATCGTCAATGGACACGCCAGAGTTTCGGCGGAGATAGCCGCTAAACTGTCAGCCACCCTGGACACCACTACGGATTTGTGGATGAACGCTCAACGAAACGTAGACGTCTTCGACGTGAGCCAAAAGCTGAAAGGCTGGAAGCCTAAAATGGTTTTCTGTGTGTCCAAATGAACGCCCTCCGCTCGTTCCTCTACGCTCTGGTGACCTGCTTCCCAAAAATTGGTATTTCAGCCTCTTTTTGAGGACGGATTCTAAGAAAACAACTGGCTCAAGCCCTTCCAGATCATGTTCAACGAAGCGTAGCTTAACGCCAAACCAAAGGCCTGGCGCAAGCGCACGCGGGGGAGGGTGAGGGCCAGGCGCGGCCCCGCTTGCGCGCCCAGCACGATGCCCAGGGCCAAGGGCAGCATGAACTCGGCGTGGACGTTGCCCAACACCGCGTGCTGGGCGGAGCCCAACAACGCAGAAGGCCCCATCACGAACAGGCTTGTGGCCACGGCTTGCAGCATCTCTACTTTCAGCAAAATGGACATGGCCGGCACCATCAGGATGCCGCTACCTACCCCGAAAAAACCCGAAGCGACGCCCGCCACCACGCCGATCGACACCGTCTTGAGCGGGGGGTAACGCGCTGGCTGCTCCCCGGCCTCGCCGCCCAGCAGCTTGGCGATCTCTTTGGGTTCGCGTCCCAACAACATTATCGTGGCCGGGTAGAGCAGCAACACCCCAAAGGCCAAGGCCAGGCCGTGGCTCGAGATGAACTGCGTCAGCCACGCGCCCAACCACGCCCCGGCGATCACGGTTGGCATGAGCATCGGGCCAAGTTTGAAGTCGATGAGTTTTCGTCGTCCGTAGTTGATCGAGCTGAACACGCTCGTGACCACGACGGTGGCCAGCGAAGTGCCCACGGCCTCCTGGGTGGTGCCCACGTAGAAAAAAGAGAGCAAGGGCACCATGAAGATGCCGCCCCCCACGCCGATCATGCTGGCGACCGTTCCGATGAGCGAGCCCGCAACGACGAGAATGAAAAAATCCATAGTGGTGGTTTAAATTGGTCAGGCCACTTGACCACTACAGCGTACCACAACGCCCCCCAAAAAGCAAAAAGAGGACCGAAATACGTCTCGATCCTCTTTTCGTCCTATGTGTTTGGTGGAGGTGGCGGGAGTCGAACCCGCGTCCGAAAATGTGTCCACTCGGCGTCTACAGGCTTGTCTTTGTGTTTAGGGTTTAAAACGAACGCGTCCCACAAAGCAGGCTACGTCCGTTCGATCCTTCTAAGAGTGTTCCCATCGCGCAGAAGGCGCGCACGGCGGGTAAGCGCCTGTTGTCGATGTCCGCACAGTTCCCTAGGCGCAGCGGGTTCTGGGGACAGCCCTTCCTCTAGTTCAGGGAAGGAGCGGCAAACGCTAATTCGTTGCCAATTATAAGTGTGCTTGCCGGATTAAGGAGCGGACACGCGCGCTCCGCCTGCAGCCTCGATTCAACATTCCCGTCGAATCCATGCACCCCCATGTCAAAGACCAAGTTCGTCCACACGAAATTATAGCTAAGCGGTTCAACCGTTGCAACGCCACTGCGTGTTTCCCGCATCGATTGGCGCTCCAACGCTCAAGAGGAAAGAGCTTGGCCACCCGTTGAAACCATTGGGGAAAAATCCCGCGCAGCGGAGGTTGGTGATGCGCGGGCAAAACCCCCGTGGCCCGTAGCTCAAGGCGTTGTGGTGGCCAAGCTCTCGTGAGTCAAGGAGAATCATTGATCATAACTTACTCTTGATCTTACTCAACACCAACGCAAACGCGCACCCGAACTGTAGACCACGGTGACGTCGTTTCCACCCCTCCGCCGTCCTCAAGCAACGTGACCCTTGGCGCCAGTGCTCGGTCTTGATCGTGAGGCAGACGCAACGTAAACTCTGAGCGCGCATGCCCCACAGCCCCCTAACCCCACAGCAACGAGGGAGACGCTTTTGAACGCCCATGACACCACCGCAGCTGTCGACTTTGTGCGCACGATCGTGGCCCAAGACGTGGCCTCGGGTCGCTGGGGGGGGCACGTGCTTACGCGTTTCCCCCCGGAACCCAACGGCTACCCGCACATCGGGCACGCCAAGTCGATCTGCTTGAACTTCACACTGGCTTTGGAACACAACGGGCGTTGTAACCTGCGCTTCGACGACACCAACCCCAGCAAGGAAAGCTCGGAGTACGTGGAGGCGTTCCTCAACGACGTGGGCTGGCTGGGCTTCGAGTGGGGCGAGCCTTGCTTTACCTCGGACTACTTCGAGCAACTTTACGGTTTCGCGGTGCAGTTGATCGAAGCGGGCAAAGCCTACGTCGACGACCTCAGCGCCGAGGACATCCGCACCTACCGCGGCACGTTGACCCTGCCAGGCAAAAACAGCCCCTACCGAGACCGCCCGCTGGAAGAAAACCTGGACCTGTTCGAGCGCATGCGCTCAGGCGAGTTTGAGGAAGGCACGCGCGTGCTCCGGGCCAAGATCGATATGGGTAGCCCCAACCTCAACCTGCGCGACCCCGTGATGTACCGCATCCTGCACGCCACGCACCACCGCACGGGCGACCGCTGGCACATCTACCCCACGTACGATTGGGCGCATGGCCAGTCCGACGCCATCGAGGGCATCACGCACTCGATTTGCACCCTGGAGTTCGAGGACCACCGGCCACTTTACGACTGGTTTTTGGACCAATTACAGGTACACCACCCGCGCCAGATCGAGTTTGCGCCGCTTTCGTTGAGCCACACCCTGCTGAGCAAGCGCAAGCTGCGCCTGCTGGTCGAAGAGGGCTACGTGAGCGGTTGGGACGACCCGCGCATGCCCACCCTGGCCGGGATGCGCCGGCGCGGCTACACGCCCCAGGCCATCCGCGCTTTTTGCGAGCACATCGGGGTGACGAAGAGCCACGCCGTGGTCGACATCGCCCAACTGGAGCACGCGCTGCGCGAGGACTTGAACCAACGCGCAACGCGGGTGATGGCCGTACTCCATCCCCTCAAGGTCGTGATCACGAACTACCCGGAGGGGAAGGTGGAGACGCTCGAAGCGATCAACAACCCCGAAGACGAAGGAGCGGGCACGCGCGCGCTGCCCTTTTCCCGCGAGGTGTTCATCGAACGGGCGGATTTCTTGGAGCAGCCCCCCAAGAAGTTCTTTCGCCTGGCGCCGGGACGCGAGGTGCGGCTCAAGCACGCCTACTTGATCACGTGCGATTCGGTGATCAAGGACGAGGCTAGCGGCGAGGTCGTGGAACTGCGCTGCCACTACGACCCGGCTTCACGAGGGGGGCAGGCGCCCGACGGGCGCAAAGTCAAAGGCACGTTGCACTGGGTGTCCGTCCCGCACGCCGTGGACGCCACGGTGCGCCTCTACGACCACCTGTTCCTCAAACACAACCCGGAAGCGGTGGACGAGGGGCAAGACGTCACGGACAACCTCAACCCCCGCTCGCTTTCCACCCTCGAGGGGTGCAAGGTTGAACCCGGTTTGGCCAACGCAAAACCTGGGGAACGCTTCCAGTTTCTCAGACAGGGTTATTTTTGTCTCGACCCCGACAGCGTCAAGGGCCAACCCGTGTTCAACCGCACCGTTTCGCTGCGCGACAGTTGGGCCAGAATGGCCCAATCGAAGGCCTAAAACCTCGCCCCCAAGCGGGCACATTGCCCGCCCTTCGCCTGAGCGTTTACACTTCAAACACCCATGCATTTTTTGCGAACGTGTTTTGCCCAGCGCTGGCTGATCCTGGGACTGGTGTTGGGGGGGGTGTCGCTATGGCTGCCCACCCCCGCGGGCCTCAGCGCCGAGGGACAGCGCGCTTTGAGCCTGGCTGCGGTGGCCGCCTTGTTCTTCGCCACCGAACCCATCCCCTTGCCCGCGCTGGCGTTTTTGATCGCGGTGTCTCAGGTGTTGTTGGGGTTAGGGTCGGGCAACGAGGTGGCCCGCTCGTTCATGAACGATTCGGTGTTTTTTATCATGGGGTCGCTCATGATCTCGGTGGCCCTGGTCAAGCAACGGCTCGACCGACGCATCGCCTACGCCCTGTTGAAGTTGACCGGCGCCAACGTCAAGCGCCTCGTGTTCGGCTTCACCCTCACCTCGGCTCTGTTGGCCTCGGTCGCTGGAGAGTACACCGTGGTGGCCCTGATGTTGCCCTTGGCGCTCGCCATTTTGGGCCACGTGCGCCAGCGAACCGGCCGCAGCGACCACGTGGCCGCGCTGCTGTTGTTCTCGATCGCGTACGGCGCGGTCGTGGCCGGGATCGGCACCCCCTCGGGGGACGTGCGCAACGCGATCGTGCTCGATTACTGGCGACAACTGGCCGACCTTCACGTGGGCTACGTGCGTTGGATGACGTACGCCTACCCCCTGGTTCTCGTGCAGGTTCCCGTCGTCGTCGGGGTGTTGCTGTGGACCTTCCCCCCCGAGGTCAAACACGTGCGCCGGGCGCTCGTAAGCCTGCGCCAGGAAGTACGGGCACAGGGGGGACTCAACGCGCGCGACGTGGCCGTCGTCGCCCTATTTCTGCTGACGATGGCCGGCTGGATGGGCCTGGGTCAAGCGTGGGGACTGGGCGTGGTGGCCGTGATGGGCGCGGCGCTCTACCTCGCCTCAGGGCTCGTGCGCTGGTCCGACCTCAACGGCGGCGTGAACTGGGGCGTGGTGTGGCTCTACGCCGCGGCCATCTCGTTGGGAACCCAGTTGGACCACACGGGCGCGGCGAGCTGGCTGGCCGGGCGCGCCTTGGCCCTGCTGAGCGCTGTCCACCTGGACGGCGGTTTTGCGTTGCTCGTCACCTTGAGCCTGTTGGCCACAGGCGTGGCCCAGGCCTTGGGCGCGGGTGTGACCGTGGCGCTGTTGGGACCCGTGGCACTGCGCTTGGCCATGCTCTCGGGCGGCAACGTGTTGCTGGCCGGCTTGGTCACGGCGCTGGGCTCGGCTTTTGCTTATGTGGGAACCCGCGCCCACCCCTCGCTGCTCCCCGTGTACAGCAGCGGCTATCTCAGGGCCAGAGACCGCTTCAAGCTGGGAGGGCGCATGACGTTGGCCTCGCTGTTGATCCTGTGGCTGGCCCTGGCGTTATACTGGCCTGGGAAATGACATGATCCGAAAAACTTTGATTTCCGTGTCTTACTTGCCCACGGCCGAACAGACGTTGCGCTGGGGGGCGCGTTTGACCCAAAAATTCAACAGCGACCTGACCCTGCTCTACGTGAGCAACGTGCCCCAACGCGGCCCGCTACACACCAACCTCACCCGGCAAAAGATGGGCGAGTGGGGCATCGAACCCCCGAGCTTCAGGCTGCTGCGTCAGGCCGAGGCGTTGTTGAAACAAGAGGGCGCGTTGCAACTCGACGAGCGCGGCCGGGAGCTGGAGCGACACGCGTTCAAGGCGCCTTACCGCGGCGTGGGGGAGGTGCACTTGACCGGGGTGCACGGGGGGAACGTGCGCCTGCGCTTGCGCGAGGGGCCGGTCGTGGACGAGATCGTCAAAGAAGTGGAGGACCCCGCCTACGACCTCATCTTTATCGGCACGCGCGGCCAACGCGGCTTGCGCCGTTACTTGCTGGGCAACATCGCCCACGACGTGGCCATGCAGGCGCCGTGCTCGGTGTTGGTGTCCAAAGGGTTGGCCCAGGCGCGCGCGCTGTTGGTGGGGGTGACGGGGAGGGAAAGTTCCAAAGAAGCCTTGCGCCAAGGGGTCGAACTGGCCCAGGCGCTCAGTTTGCCCCTGCGCTTAATCTCGATCTACCCGCAAGCCGAACAGCGACCCGGCGCCCAAAAGCACCTCGACGAGGCCCTGGCCTTGGTGGACGCGCTGGGGTACGAAGCCGAACCCCTGCTCGTGGCCGGAGAACCGGCCAAAACGATGATCGAAACGGCCGGGCAGGACCACGTGCTGGCCTTGGGGCGCGCCCCGATGTCGCTCGTGCAGCGGGTGTTTCTGGGCGACGTGTCCCAAAAAATCCTCAACAAAGGCCACTGTTCGGTGTTGATCGCCGTGCCGCCCAGGGACGTCCAAGCGTAGGGCTATCCCCCCCCGCGCAAGGTCTTCTTGCGCAGTTGGACGATGGCCTGCGCCACGGCCTGATCAGCGCCTTCAAAGCGCAGCTCGACCTCGTCGAGCACGCTGTGGAGCACGGACACTTTGCGGGCCGTGAGTTCCACAGCCCAGCGCGCGTGTTCAAAACGCCCCGCGCCCACCTCGACCGCGCCCAGCTTAACCAAATAAGTTTTGAGCAGGCGCAGGCTCAGGCCGCGCAGCACGAGGGTGCGCTCGTGCGTCAAGGCAGGGCTCAGCCGCCCGCCACGGGCGGGAACAAGGCCAGCACGTCGCCGGACTGCAACAGGGTGTTCAGCCCTTGCTTGTGGCGCACGTCGCGCCCGCCGACAAACACGCTGACGTGGGGCAGAATGTCGCCCTTGGCGTCCAGCAACGCGTCCCGCAAATCGGGGTACCTTTGAAACAACGCCTGCAACACCTGCGAGGTGGGTAGCGGCGTGGGCACCCCGAGCGTCACTTCTTTCTGGCTACCCATCAACGTGCGGTAGAGGGCAAAAACTTTGACCGTGATCATGCCCCGCAGCTTATCTGGCTGGGGGAGGGGCTTCAAGCCCGGAACCGAGCGCACGTCGCCCCCCGGCGGGACAGGAGGAGAAAGAAGAGATCACGCGTTCCCTGGCGTCCCAACGCCGCGGTGATTACGGTTGATTCCAACAACAGCAAGCCCCCCATGCGCAGGCTTGAAACGCTGGGGTGCGCAACGGGGTAACTCACCTTACGCAAAACACAGCATGAGACTCTGTAACAGCGGAGTGGACGAACAACGCTCGTCATCCCCGTTTTCACGGGGGTCCAGACAAGAGGCTTACCGGATCTGGATCCCTGCGTTCGCAGGGATGACAACAGAAGTGTATTCAGCAACTGTGCGTAAGGTGAGGGGGTAAGGTGATGAGGACGCTAAAACGTTGCTGGGTAGGTAGCATGGTGGTCGGCGTGTGGCTCGTCTGCGCGGCTTGGTCAGGTTTTGCCCAGGTGCGGGTGGAACTCAGTTCGCCCACAGCCCAGGCCAAGCCCGGCGACTTTGTCACCGTGGTATTAACGCTGTTTAACGACGCGCCCCAGGAGCAAACGTTGGACCTGACCTTCACCTTTTCCAAGGGCATCAGCGCCCTGGGCGCGCCCTCCTCGCTCAAGCTGGGCGCCCAAAGCAGCGGGGCGTTGTTCTTGACCGTGCTCGTCTCGCGCCAGGCCAGTTCCGGAGAAAATCGCATCACGGTCCGCGCGCGTTCCCAAAGCGACCCCACCCAAACGGCCAACGCCGTGGCCTTGATCGACGTGCTACAAGCGCCTGGGTTGACGCTACAAGCGCCCGCCCCGCTCAACGCCGAGGTCGACAAGACGTTGACGCTCACTTTCCTCATCACGAACGCCGGCAACGCCATGGACCAGGTGGCCTTCAGCGTGGAGGCCCCCCCGGGCGTGGACGTCGAACTGGGCGCGAAATTGCTGGGCCTGCTGCCCGGCGAAACGCAAACGTTTGCCGTGAAGGTCACGATCACGAACGCCGTGCCGCCAGGGCTTGTGCGCGTCGTGCTCAAGGCGGACTCGACGTCGTTTGCCAACACCCGTGCCAGCGCCACGGCCAAGGTGACCTTGTTGCCGCTGTTGCCCCAAGACGTGCCGGGTCGTCTGGTGCTCGAGGTGCCTTCCACGCTGAGCGCCACGGCGCGCGCCCAGGGCGCCAACACGAGCACGGTGTTCACGAACGCGCTGTCTGGGTTTGCCAATTTTAACCAAAAGGACGCCATTAAGTACCGCTTGACGCTCGACAACGTCACCGTGCGCACGCTAAGCTTCGAGCTCGACCGCGAGGTGCTCGGCACGCGGCTGGGCCTGATCTCGATCGCCTGGAGTGAGCTGTTGAGCATGGACGGCGCGGGCGCGCAGCTGACCCTAAAACAGCTGCCGATCGTCAAGGCGTTCAGCGTGGGCGCGCTCGTCGACGGTTTGCTGCCCCAAATTGGCGTCCAAGAGACGTTGACGCTGTTTGGCATGGACGTCTCGATCGAGCACATGCTGCGCTTCAACAGCGACGTGCAGCACGACGTGCTCCACGCCGTGACGCTCAAACAGCAACTGGGAAGCGCGCTCACCTTGTCCTCGGAGTGGGCCCTCAGCGACCGCGAGGGCATCCGCGACCTAGGGGTCATCCTGCGCAGCGTGCTCGACCTGGCGCCGTTCGGCCTGCAAACCGACTTCGTGCGCGTGGGGAGCGATTTTGTGGGCAACCGCGCGGACGAGCAGGGCGTGGCCTTCAACCAGACGTTCGAGCGCGCGGACGTGACGATCAACAGCGCGTTTGGCCGGTTTCAGAACAACGTCAACGCCAACCCCCTGCTCACGCCCCAGCTGCGCACGAGCCTCCAAACGAACGCGCGCTGGGCGCCCAAGCCCCCCTGGCCCAGCCTGTTCGTCACCGTGAATTTCGGGGCGCTGCAAACGGGCTCCGAGGTCACGAGCAGCCTGGTGAGCACGTTGCGGATCAACGAAGCGTTGGGCGACAACGCCTCGAGCGGCGCGTTCTTGCAGCACAGCGTCAACGTGGACTCGCTGGGCGTGGGCGTGTCCCAACTCGAGACGTTTTCGTATGGCACCAACCTAGTCTGGGTCAGCGCCCCGCTCACGGCCCAACTCAGCCTGACCCAACTCACCCAAACAGACGCGCTGCTGAACAAGGTGCTCGAGCAAACGTTCGAGGCCGCGGCCGGCCTCACGCTGCGCA
>Ga0114931_10002773_pt1 | contig 22272 bp, 15 predicted proteins | sample 2SBtaG_FD_89579 | JGI IMG/M metagenome (GOLD analysis project Ga0114931, IMG submission 89579) | Deep subsurface microbial communities from Kolumbo volcano to uncover new lineages of life (NeLLi) - 2SBTROV14_V59a metaG | ecosystem: Environmental > Aquatic > Marine > Volcanic | place: Kolumbo... | reverse complement strand
TCGCCCCGCCCGCTCGGCCGCTCGGGGGTGAGCGGTGGGCGTTTCGGGTGGCTTGACTCCTTTGCTTGCAGGTGGCAGGGTGACCGCGCTGGGCTGCCCAGCCCACCGGCTTTCGACCACTGCGATGACTGCTGCCCCGCCGACAGCCTCCCGATCCAAGACCCACGCCTCGCGCACGCTCAAGCAGCGCCTGGCCGGGCTTGGGCTGCCTGCGCTGTTGGCCCCGGCCGAGGTTTTCGCCATCGGGCCGCTGGTGCTGCTGCTCGGCAACCGAGGCGAGCTGAGCCATGGCTTGGGTGATCTCGTTCCCTATTGGCTGCTGGCGCTGGCGGTGGGCTGGTCAAGCCTGGTCGCCCTGGGCCTGCTGCTGCGAGTGCGCTGGCACAGCGCCAGCCGCGCGCTGTTGCTCGGCCTGGGTCTCGTCTTGTGGTTCCAAGGCAGCGTCTGGGTGGGTGACTATGGCGTCTTCGACGGTCGTGCGATCGACTGGTCGGCCGAGGCTTGGCGCACGCCCTTCGAGCTGCTCTTGTGGCTCGGCCTGCCGGCGCTTCTGTGGCTCCTGAGACGCCGCGTCGCGCCGGTAGCCGGGGCCGCGACTATCGCCTTGCTCTCGGTGCAAGGCTTGTTGCTTCTCGCTGCATCGCCCGATCCCGGCCCCGGCAGCCGACAGCGCTTGTCGGCCAGCGTCGAGCCGCCGCCGGAGCTGTTTCAGCTCTCCCAGCAGCGCAACGGCCTGCTGCTGGTGCTCGACGCCTTCGAATCCGACGCCTTCGCAGACTTTGTCGAGGGCGAGAAGCGCGAAGCCGTGGATCCTGGCGCGCGAGCCCTGCGTCAGAAATTCGATGGCTTCACCTTCTTTTTCGACCATACCGGCGCTTTCCCCAATACCCGCCCGAGCATCCCGGCCCTGCTCTCTGGCTTGCGCTATGGCAATGACCAGCCGCTCTCGACCTTCTATCCGCACACGCTCAAGAAGGCCTCCATCATCCCGGCACTCGAGCGCGATGGCTGGGATGTCGACATGGTGTCCATGGTCGGACGGCTCATCCGTGGTCCCCTCGCCTACCGCTACCGCCTGCCGCGTCCCTTCGCCTCCGATGCCGACATCCGCTTCCACGAAGCCATGCGGCTGCTCGATGTTTCGCTTTTCCGGCATGCACCGCACCGCCTCAAGCCGGCGATCTACAACCACCAGCAGTGGCGCTTTCAGGGGCTTTCGAAGCTGTCGCGCAATGTCCACCAGGCGTCCAATGGCAAAGATTTTCTCGAACGCTTCACCGCCCAGCTCGAGGTCGCGAGAACGGGACCAGTCTTCAAGATCGTCCACGTCGGAATTCCACACCTGCCGGCGGTGCTCGACGCGGATTGCCGATGGGTCGGTGTCGGGCCCGAGCAACGGCGGTTTTACGTCGACCAGGCACGTTGCGCGATCCACCTCGTGGAGAGCTTGCTCGATCGCCTGCGAGCGCTCGGCGTGTTGGACGACATGCTGATCGTGATCGCGGCAGATCATGGTACCTTTTTTATGCCGCGCAACTTCAGCGGCGAGCCGCCCTACCCCGCGGCCATGCCCTGGCTGATCGGTCGCGCCATGCCGCTGCTGTTGGTCAAACCACCGCACGCGCATGGCCCGCTCGAGATCTCCAACCTTCCGAGCTCGATCACCGACGTCGCCGCGACCATCGCCTCGCAGCTCGGTTTGAGCACCCGGTTCCCAGGAACCCCGGTGTTCGAGCTCCAGCCGGATCAACAGCGCGCGCGAACCTACAACGCATACTTCTGGGAAGACGTGGCTGCCCGCGATGAGCATTTCCCCTTCATGCACCGTTTCGACATCGAAGGTCCGGTGCGCGACGCGCGTTCCTGGCACTACCGCGGCACCGCCTACCCCGCTGGCCGGCGACTGCCGGCTCGGCGCCTCGAGCTCGGCGAAGCGCGGGTGCGCGACTACCTCGGCCTCGGCTGGTCGCGGGCGCGTGCGGTGGCCGGGGAACGCTTTCGCTGGGCGCTCGGTGCCCGCTCGCAGGTGCAGGTGAGCCTGCCGCAAAGCGCTTTGGTACTGCGTGCACGCCTGAAGATCCCAGGGTTCAACATGCCGCAACAGATCGTGGTTTCGGTCGACGGGAAAGCCGTGGCGACCTGGCGCCCCCCGGGCGACACCTTTGTCGAGCTGGCAGCCACGGTGCCGGCGGGCGAGCGACCCGCGATCAGCACCGTCGCGCTGGATTTTGCCCTGCATCGCAGCCACGGCGAGGACGTCCGGCCGCTCGCGGCCCAGATCAGTTGGCTGGACTTCGAGCCCGATGGCTGACCCGGGTAGATGCCGGCCACAAGTCGACGCCTGGCGCTTTGTGCTGGCGGCGCTCGCCGGGCTCGTCTTGGGCGTTGGCTGCGACCGCTCTGGTGCGCCGAGGGCCACAACCAGCAGCGCGCTGGGCGCGGACTCGGCGCTGCCGGTGCTCGCGGCCGGTGACTTTCTGCCCGCTGGTTGGCTCGACCTGGCGCTGCTCGAACGCCTGCGCGCCGAGCGCGGGCGGCGCCTGGTTCCCGCCTGGTTGCTGGCGCTGCGCAGCGGTTGGTCGCGCCCCGAGTCGTGGGGTGTCTTCGGTCTCGGCACCGGCTCCAGCCTCGATCTGCACCTGCTCGATGCCGATGCGCGCGAGCTGCTGGTCGACTGCGGCCCACCCGAGGTGCCCGAGGCACGCGCGCAGACCGTCGCCGTTCGCATCAACGATCGCCCGATCGGCAGCCTCGAGGTCCCCGCACACGGCTGGCATCGCCTGCGTTTGGCGGTGGGGGACGGCGTTTTGCATCCGGGCACCAACCGCGTCGACTTCGCCTACGCCCACCACCTCGACCTGGGCAGCAGAGATGCCCGACCGCTGGCCCTGGCCGTGCGCCGCCTGGGTCTGGTGCCGCGCGGCAGCGAACCGGCGGGCGATGAGACCCCTGTGGGCCAGGCACCGCCCCCATTCAAGGTGGACCGCGCGCGCGATGCGTTGTTTCTCACAGCCGCCGGCACCTTCCTGGTGCCCTATGACGTACCCACAAGCGGCGCTGCCTTGCGCTTTGACGTCCATCGCCGCGACTGGCCGGGTACGGATCCCCGGCGGCTTGTGGTGTTGGCGATCACCCTCGACGGCGAGCGCCACCCATTGGCGACGTCGGCGGGAGATGGTCCGTTGCGCATCGACCTCGATGCCTTCGCGGGCCGTCGCCTGACCCTCGCCTTCGAGACCCGGCCGCCTGCGGGCGCCCGCCTGTATCTGCGCACCCCACGGCGCATCGAGACTGTGCCAGCGACCGCGCAGCCCTCAGCGGCGACGCGCAAGCCAGCGACCACGCAGCCCTCAGCGACTGCGACCAGCACCGCCCCGCGCCCGCACATCCTGCTGGTCATCCTCGACGCGCTGCGTGCGGACCATGTCGGCGCCTACGGCTACCATCGCGCGACCACGCCACGCATCGACGCCCTGGCCCGCGAGGGCCTGGTGTTCACCAACCTGGTCGCCGAATGCCCCTACACCGCCTGCTCCTCACCGACCATTCTAAGCGGCGTACCCTTCATCGACCACGGTGTGGTCGACCTCGGCCAACGCATCCGGCCCGGCATCGAGACCTTGGCCCAGCGCCTGGCCGCGCTCGGCTACCGCACGGTCGGTTTCTCGGGCAATCCCAACAACTCGAGCGCCACGGGCGGCGACCGTGGCTTCGACGAGTACTACGAGTCGTGGCGCATCTTTCGCAAACACGCCGAGAGCCGCCAGCGCTGGCACCCCGAGACCCTCACCAACCTGGTCATCGAGCGCCTCGAGCAAGGCTTCGGCGAGCAGCCGTCGCTGGTCATGGTGCATTACGTACCCCCCCACGAGCCGTATGCACCAGATCCCGAATTTGATATTTTCAAGGATCCGAATTATACTGGAAAGATCAGTAGCGACAAAAAACAAACCCGTTCTATCTTCAACGGCGACCTGCGCCTCGATGCGGCCGACCGCGGGCGACTGATGTCGCTTTACGACGGCAACCTGCGCCAGGCCGACCACCACCTAGGCCGCCTGTTCGACGCCTACAGGCATGCCGGTTTGTGGGACGACACGCTGGTGGTCGTCACCTCGGACCACGGCGAGGCCTTCGGTGAGCACGAGAACCTCTACGGCCACAACAAGAGCCTTTATCGCACCATGATGCATGTGCCGCTGATCGTCCGTTTGCCCACAGCGCTGGCGCCGGCGCACGCGCCGCGCCGGGACCGCTTTGCCAGCCTGGCCAGCGTGGTACCGACCCTGCTCGGGCGTCTCGGCGAGACCCCCGCAGCCGGGGTCACCGGCATCGACCTGCTGGCGCTGACCGATCGGGAGCCGTCAGCCGCGCGCGACGGCCTGCTGATCCTGGAACGAACGGCCCACGCCGACGTTCCCGTTTGGGGCCTCGAGAGCGTGCGCTTTCATGCCATGGCGCGCGCCCGGCGCTGGGCTCGGCTGTTCGATCGCGCGGCCGATCCTGATCAGCGCCAGGACGTCTCGGCCGGTGCTCCTTACCTGTGGACCGGCATGGTGCTGCGCATCGAGCGCACCCTGGCCACGGGCCATCGTTCCGAGGACGGCGTGTTGTCTGAAGAAGACCGCAAAATGCTCGAGTCGCTCGGCTACACCGGCGGTTGAGCACCCGCCGCCCTTGACCTTTGGCGCCGAATGGCGTAGCAACCCCCCCATGGCCTGGTTTTTCTCCTCGCACGCGCGCTACCGGCCGCTGATCGCGATCTTCGCCGGGATCTTGGTGATGATGATGGCTGCGGCCGGCCTTTACATGCTGGGCATGACCCGGCTCGAAGGCCAGCATCGCGATTTCTTCTCCGCCTTGGGCTTCGTGGCCGAAACCATCACCACCACCGGCTATGGCGCCGACGCACATTGGCAAACGCCAACGATGGTGCTGTTCGTGATCTCTCTCCAGATTCTTGGGGTGATGATGGTATACATGGTGATCCCGCTGATCTTGATCCCGGTGCTCGAGCAACGCTTCGAAGCCCGGCTGCCAACATACGCCAAGGGCCTTCGCGCACCGGTGGTGGTGGTGCGCTACGGACCGGCGGTCCAGACCCTGCTCGCCGAACTGGGCCGCGCCGGCACCGACACGGTGGTGATCGAGACCGAGGAAGCGCTGGCCCGCCGGCTGGTGGCATCCGGCCAGCGCACGGTCTACGCCGAGGGCATTGCCAGCGCCCTCGAGCACGTTCAGCTCGCCACAGCGCGAGCCTTGATCGCCAACGGCAGCGACGAGGAAAACGCTGGCATCATCCTGGCGGCACGCCAGCGAGGCTACGCGGGAGAGATCCTCGCCCTGGTCGAAGACAGCGTCCACCGGCGACCGATGCAGCTTGCTGGCGCGACCGCGGTGTTCACCCCCAAGGTGATGCTCGCCGCCACCCTGGCCTCGCGCGCCAGCCACCGGCTGGGACCGCGGGTGCGTGGCATGCAGGAGATCGGCGACCGGGTGCGGCTCGCCGAGGTGCGGGTGGAGAGCCACAGCCCGCTGGCCGGACAAACCCTGGCGCAGGCCGCGGTGGGCGAGCGTACCGGCTGCGCCGTGGTCGGCCAATGGGTGGGCGGCGAGCTGGTCACCCTACCCTCTGCCACCATGCGCATCGAGCCACGCGGCATCTTGGTGGCCATCGGCGAGCAAGATGCCCTCGACCGGCTGAGCGCGCTCGCTGCAGCGCGCGGCCGCACAGCGCACACCGGCCCGATCGTGGTGGCCGGCTACGGCGAGGTGGGACGCAAGGTGGTCGAGCTGCTGCGCCAGGTCGACGAGCCGGTGCAGGTGATCGATCGCCAGGCCGCTGAAGGCGTCGACCTGGTCGGCGATGTGCTCGATCCCACCATGCAAGAGTCTGCTGCCTTCGACTGCGCGCGCACCGTGGTGCTGGCGCTCGACAGCGACAGTGCCACCGTTTTCGCCACCGTGGTGATCCGTAACCAGGAACCCGAGATCCCGATCGTGGCGCGGGTCAACAAGGCTGAGAATGTCGACCGTATCCACGCCGCCGGGGCGGACTTCGCACTGTCGATCAGCCAGGTCGCAGGACGCCTGCTGGCCCAGCGCCTGCTCGGCCGCGAAGAGATCGAGATCGAACCGGCGCTCAAGGTCCAGCGGGTCACGGCAGGCGCTCTCGCCGGGCATCGCTTGGCCGAGCTCGACACGCGCCGCCGGACCGGCTGCTCGGTGGTCGCGGTCGAGCGTGGCGAGCAGGTCCACGTGCGCTTCGATCGCGGCTTTACCTTTGCCGCCGACGATGCGGTGTACATTTGCGGCTCGGCCGATGCGGTGAGTGGCTGGCACCAGCACTTCCCAGGCGAATGACAGGATGATGAGCGAAGCCGCCGCAGGCACAAGTCGGCACAAGTCCAGCGCGACGGCGAGCATCCGATGAGCGAAAACGCCAGCTTCTCCGGCATCTTTCTGCCGCCTTCCGATGTCCAGCATCCGCGCTACACCCTGCTCGGTGTGCCGTGGGATGCCGCCAGCTCCTTTCGACCCGGCGCTCGTCTCGCGCCGCCACGGATCCGCGCCATGGCCGAGTCCTTGTCCGCGGCCAGCGAGCGCGGCCATGACCTCAGAGGCCTAGCAGCGGTCGATGCTGGCGACCTGCACTTGCCGACCCATGTCGAGAAGGCCGAGGCCTCGATCGCGCAGGCGGTGGCTGCGGTGGTGGCCGGTGGTGCCGTGCCCATCGTGCTCGGTGGTGACCATGCCATCAGCGTGCCTTCGTTCGCGGCCGTGCTCGAGCAGCATCCAGGGCTCGAGCTGTTGGTGCTCGATGCGCACCCGGATCTATATGCCACCTACCGCGGTGACCCTTTCTCCCATGCCACTGTCAGCCACCGCATCGCCCAGCTCGGGGGCATGGCCGGTTCACGCATCACCCAAGTCGGGGTTCGGGCCTCGAACCCGGCGCAGCGCGCGGCTGCCGAGACGCTCGGCGTGCGCACGATCGGCGCCTGGGAGATCGACGGCTGGCATTTGCGGGCGCGCGGGCCGCTTTACCTCTCAGTCGACATCGACGTGCTCGATCCGGCCGCAGCGCCCGGCTGTGGCAACCCGGTGCCAGGCGGGCTCACCAGCCGTCAACTGCTCGACCTGATCCACACCCTCGACGCCGAGATCGTGGCGGTCGACCTGGTCGAGGTCAATCCGCTGCTCGATCCGCTCGGCATCACCGCGCTCGCCGCCGCGCGAGCGATCACCGAGATCCTCGCCGTGCTCGCGGGCATCGAGGGATGAAGGCGCTGCGCTGGTCGCGCCCGTTCCCCGCGGCCCGCACCCTGGCGGCGGCCGTCGTCACGACTGTCCTCTCGGCGCTGATCCTGGTTCACTACCACGACCGCTTCTGGCTGCCGCGCGATGACGGCTACTATGCCCACGTGGCCGAGCGCGTGCTCGACGGCGAGGTGCTGCACCGCGACATCCACGCCTTTCATCCCGGCTATGTGTACTTCGCCGGCGCCTTGGCGATGCGCCTTTTCGGCCGCGATTTTCTCAGCCTGCGCTATCCCCTGGTGCTGCTCGGCCTGCTTCAATCGTTGCTGATCTTCGCCCTGCTGCGCCCGCGTGGCGCCTGGTTGGCATGCGCTGGCGCCACGGCAGCCACCTGCCTGTCGTTCGTCCAGCTCCCCGATCCGACGCCCAACTGGTACTGCCTCTTTCTCTTTTTCGCCCTCGCCTGGGTGCTGGCTCAGCCGGCATCGAAGCCGGGCCGGCGCGACCTGGTGTTGGGCTTCATCCTCGGACTGATCGCGCTGCTGCGCCAACCGACCGGGGTCTTCCTCGGCATCGGGGTGCTGGCGTTTCGCCTCGGCGAGAACCCGGCCGGCGAGGGCGGGTCCGGACCGGGCAAGGAGGCGCCACCGCGCCTGGCCCGGGCCCTGCTCGTGCTGGCCTTCGGCGCGCTCGCCCTTTACAGTGCGAGCAAGCCCGAGCCGCTGGCCTTGCTGCTCATTGCGCTGCCGCCATTGGCGCTGGTGATGGCGGCCGTGGTCCACACCGAGCACGCGGATCGCCCCACAGCCAGCCTCTTGCTGCGCCTGGCATCCGGCGCGCTGGTGGCGGCCGCGCCACTCGTGATCTACCACCTGGCAACCCACTCGCTGGCCGACTGGTACCACGATGCGGTGGTCGATGCGCTGGCCTTGGCACACGCCGCCTACCAGCAGGTCCCGGGCTACAGCATGCTGATCGCGGGCGCTTGCTCAGCGTTGGTACGTCCGGGTCCGCATACCGCGCCGGCGAACGCGCTGCTCTTGCCGCTGCTCGTCCTGGCCCCGGGCATCTTGGGGGCGAGCGTCGTCTGGCAGCGGCTCCGCCGACGGGCACAAACGCCGCCCCAGGCGCTTCATCCCCTGCCGTTTCTCGCCGTGTTTTACAGCCTGGTCGCGATGCTGCTACAACAGAAAACCTATCTATTCTACGTGGCAGCGCCCGTGGTCAGCGGACTGCTCTGGCTCGGGGCGAGCAGCCGCCGCAAGCGGCGATGGGCTGCTGCGAGCACCTTGGTATTCGGCGCCTGGGCGCTTTACTACCATGCTGCCCAGCCCCTGACCCGCAGCTTCGACCAGGTCATCGACGGCGTTCGCCGGCCGGTGGTGCCGGCCACCGGCATCGCGCGCGCGAGCCTGTGGATCGATCCGCGTGAGCGGGACATGTACCAGCAGATCCTGGCGGTGATCGCGCGTGACAGCGCGCCGCAGGAGGCGATCCTGGCGCTGCCGGCAAATGCCGATCTCTTCTTTCTCAGCGGCCGGCACAATCCGCTCCCCTACGCCTACGTTTCGTTCGCCATCCGCGACCGAGAGACCCTCACCACCGTTCGGCGCAAGCTGGCGGCCGATCCTCCGGCCCTGGTTTTTTATGTCCCCAGCTTGCCCTACAACACCTCTTGGTCCGAGCAGCTCATGGACGACTACCGCCGCAGCTATGAGCGACTCGACGATATCGGCTTTTTCGAGATCTACCGGCGCATCAAGAATCGCCACGCAGCCGCTCGATCTCCGCATCGCGCCGTTGCTCGATGCGCTGTCGCTCACGCTGGAACCCTTCTTCCTCCTGCTGGCGCTGGGCCGGGTCGGGCTGTGCCGCGAGCTGCTGGCGGTGCATGATCTCGATCTCGGCGAGCTTGGCGGCCGCCTTGCGACGCGCCTCGGCCACGGCCTCGCGGGTTTCGTCCGACAGGGCGTTTTCTTTCGGGCGCTCGATTCCTCGGCGTTCCATGCGTTCGAGCGCAATCTCATAGGCAGATTTCATCGGCCGGTTCCTCCTTGGGGGACGCACGTCCACGGTCCCCGGACGCTATCAGCGTTCGCGGCAGCATTCACGCGAGCGCGCAGGTGAGGGTTCCCGCCAGCGTTCGTGTCAGCCTCAACGGCAGCGTCCAGCAGCGGCTGGTGGGTGCCAAAGTGACGCGCCCGCGCGCGCGATCGGCATGGCGCCAAGCAGCCTCCGTGCGCGATCTTGCCCGCGGCACACCGCGCCCGCAGGCACCGTTCTTGCTGGCGTCGCTGATGCCGATCGCAAAGGCCGGTGCGCACGCGGGCGGCGGGCATGCCCTCGCCAAGCGCCGAATCTCGATCCCAACCCGGAGCCCGAACCCAACCATGAGCATCCGATGATCGAAGCCCAGGGCTTGACCCGGCGCTATGGCGATTTCACGGCCGTGGCCGGTATTTCTTTCACCGTCGGCGAGGGCGAAATCGTCGGCATCCTCGGTCCCAACGGGGCTGGCAAGACCACCACGCTACGCATGATCACCGGCTTCTTGCCGCCCACTGCCGGACGCGTGACGGTCGGCGGACGCGACCTCGCGACCGAGCCCAAGAAGGCGCGGCGCGAGCTTGGCTACTTGCCCGAGAACGTCGCGCTCTACACCGAGATGCGCACCCGCGAGTACCTCGCCTACCGGGCACGGCTCGAGGGCATGCCGCGCACCAAGGCCCGCGCAGCGATCGGCGAGGTGCTCGAGCGCTGCTTGCTGACCGACGTCGAGCAGCAGATCATCGGCACGCTATCGAAGGGCTACCGTCAACGCGTCGGGCTGGCCGCTGCCATCTTGCACCACCCGAGCGTGCTGGTGCTCGATGAGCCTACCGTCGGTCTCGACCCGAAGCAGATCATCGCCATCCGCGCCTTGATTCGCGAGCTGGGCGAAAAACATACCCTGATGATCTCCACCCATATCCTGCCCGAGGTCGAGCAGCTCTGCCACCGCGTGCTGATCATCGACCGCGGACGGATCGTGGCCGAGGGAACACCCGCGGAGCTGCGAGCGCGGGCGCGCAGCAATCCCGTGCTCACGATCACGCTCAAGGACGCCCCCCCCGACGCGGCCGAGGTGCTCGGCGCGCTCGACGGCGCCCGCACGGTGACCTCGGCCGGCGCGGCCGGGCACCTACGCCTCGAATGCGCCGAAGCGCGCGATCTGCGCGAAGCGGTGTTTCGCGCGGCGGTAGCACGCGATTGGGTGCTGCTCGAGCTGTCCGAGCAGACCACCTCGCTCGAAGATGTCTTCGTCCGCCTCACCACCCACGACCCGGAGCGTCCGGACGCACCCCAAGCGGCTGCTGGACAAGAGGCTGGCACCCAACAAGAGGCTGGCACCCAACAAGAGGCTGGCTCCCAACAAGAGGCTGGCACCCGGGCAGACCACCCGGACGGCGACGCTGGGGAGGCAGCATCATGAACGGGCTGCGGGCAACCTTCGGCCGTGAGCTGCGCGCCTACTTCGTGTCGCCGCTCGCCTACGTCGTGCTCTTCTTCGTTCTGGTGATTCACGGCTTCGTCTTCACCACCATCCTCAGCTACTTGTCGGACCCACGTTCGGCGGGCGAGCCACAGTCGCTGTTTCAGTTGTTTTACGGCGGCACGATCTTTTCCTGGTTGATTTTCTGGATCATCCCACCGCTGTTGACCATGCGTCTGCTGGCGGAGGAACGGCGCAGTGGCTCGATCGAGTCGCTGATGACCGCGCCGGTGAGCGAGACCGAGGTGGTGCTCGGCAAGTACCTGGCCTCTTTGTTTTTCTATGCATGTCTATGGCTACCGACCATACTCTATGTGCTGTTGATCGCCCGTTCGAACAGCATCGATTGGGGTCCGATCCTCGGCGCACAGATCGCCGCGGTGCTCATCGGCGGCTTGTTCTTGGCGATCGGTATTTGGTGTTCGGCGGCGAGCAAGAATCAGATCGTGGCTGGCGTCTCGGCCTTCGCCGTGGTGCTCTTGCTCACTGCGCTCTCCTTTCTCGATGGCCTGGTCAGCGACCCGGCGCTCAAGGCCGTGCTCGGCCATGTCAATCTCTTCCACGTGATCGACGAGCCTGCCAAGGGCATCGTCGACACCCGCCGGCTGATGTATCCACTGTCGCTGATCGGCTTCTTCTTGTTCTTGGCCAGCCGCACGCTGGCAGCCAAGAAGTGGAGGTAACGACGCCATGACCCATCCGAGCACGGACCTCCAGCACAGAACGGACCACCGCCCGCAACCATCGCCCGGTCGGCGCCGGCCGGTGGTCGAAGGCACGGTTCTCGGTGGCGGCGTACTGCTCGCCGCAGTGCTGGTGGCGATGGTCAACTACCTCGCCGCCCGCCACTACGCCCGCTTCGACTGGACGGCCAGCAAGGTGTACTCACTCTCGGAGAAAAGTCTTGCGGTGCTCGAGAAGGTGGATCGCGACATCGACGCCGTGATGTTTCTGACCCCGCAATCCGAGGTCGACAACCAGGTTTTCGACCAGGTCAGTGAGCTTCTCGACCGCTACCAGGCGGCCAATCCGCGGATCAAGAAACGGGTCATCGACCCGGCGCGCGATCGGCTGGAAGCCAGCCGCATGATCCAGGACTTTTCCATCGAGCGGGCCAACGCCGTGGTGCTCGCCGCAGGGGAGGACCGGCGGGTGATCGATGGCTACGACTTCGTCGAGTACGACTACAGCGGTGCCTCGCTGGGCCAGGGTCCGAAGGTCAAGGCGTTTAAGGGCGAGCAACTGATCACCAGCGCGATCCTCGAACTGATGGAAGAACGCAAGCCCAAGGTGCTGTTTACCACCGGCCATGGCGAGGCCTCGATCGAGGATGGCGATGTCCGTGCCCTCGCTGCTGCCAAGAAGCTCCTCGGACGCGACAACTTCGACCTCGAGACCTGGTCCTCGATCGGCCAGGAGACGGTGCCCGCGGGCACTGATCTGCTGGTCATCGCCGGACCCGACGGCCGCTTTCTCGAACCGGAAACCGCCGCCATCGAACGCTTCCTCGACGCGGGCGGGCGCGCCTTGATGCTGCTGGACCCAGTGTTGCGCGAAGACGATGCGCTCGGCGACCTCGGGCTCGATGCACTGCTCGCGCGCCACGGCGTGGTGCTCGGCCGCGACCTGGTGATCGATCCTGCGCAGCGGCTGCCTGTCTACGGGCCGGAAACCATCTTCACCGATGCCTACGGTGACCATCCCATCGTCGCGCCCTTGGCTGGCCGGCCGGTGATCTTGCCCATCGTGCGCTCGGTGCGACGCGCCGCCGAAGTGCCCGCGGGGGTGTCGGTCGACGCGTTGGTGCGCAGCTCCGACCAGGCCTGGGCGGAGACCGACCTCTCGACCCTGCCCAACGTGGCGCGCAGCGAGGGTGAGCTCGGCGGTTCGCTGTCGTTGGGCATCGCTGCATCGTGGCCCGCGACGCCCGAGCCAGAAGCGGCAACGGCGGCGAGCGCCGAGCCTGGCGACGGGTCAGACCCGGTGCCTGGCGACAGGGCGAACCCGGTGCCCGCTGCGACGGCGCCGGCTGAAGACGCTGGCTCGCGCGCGCCGAGCAGCGCTGAGAACCCCACCCCCGAGGCCCGGTTGGTGGTGCTCGGCGACAGCGACTTCGCCAGCGATGAACAAATCTGGAACGGCGTCAACGGCGATCTGCTGCTCGCTGCGTTCAACTGGCTGATCGAGCGCGACTCCCTGGTGAGCATCCCGCCGCGCGAGCCCGAGCAGATCAAGCTGCTGCTCTCTGCCTCCGAACTACGCACCATGATCTTGCTCGCCATGCTGGTCTTGCCCGGCGCAGCGTTGGGCGCCGGCATCATGGTCCATATGCGCCGGAGGCGGTAGGGGTCCATGCGCACGAAGCCGTTGCTCGCCCTGGCGCTGGTGGTGCTCGCGTTGGGTGCCTACTTGCTGTGGGTAGAACCGCACACGCAATCGACCGACGAGCGCCGGAAGGCCGCCAAGGCGATGTTCGCGCTCGAGCCAGAGGCGATCGAGGCCGTGGCCATCGAGCGGGGAGGTGAGACCCTGCGCCTGGTGCACCACCCGGCAGCAGACAGCCCCAGGAAAGACACCTCCAGCGACGCCAGCGCCGCGGACCTGAACGCATTGCCGGTCGCGGCCGGCGATGAACCCGCCAGCGAGCAGGCCAGCGGTGACAGCAGCTTCTGGCAACTCGAAGCACCGCGGGTGGCGCGCGCCGACCGGGCGATGGTCGAGGGCCTCGTTCGCGATCTGACTGGATTGGCCAAAGAACGCACGTTCATCGACCTCGACCGCGCCGCCGCGGGCCTCGAGGCGCCGCGCGCGCAGGTCACGCTGACCACCGCAAAGGGCGACCTGCGACTCGTGATCGGCCCGGATGTTCCGGGAACTTCCAGCATGCTGGTGGCGGTGGCCGGCCGTGACGAGATCGACCAGGTGCCGAACCGTTTGTGGCAGACGCTGATCCAGCCCGCGGGCGATTGGCGAGACAAGACCCTGTTGCGCGCCGCGCGTCAGACGATCGAAGCTGTGACGCTCAAAAGCGCCACAGGTGACGTCCGCTTGGTGCGCCACGGAGATCATTTCTGGCTCGAGTACCCGCTCCAAGACCGCGCGAATGAATCGCGGGTCGGTGAGCTGCTCGGACAACTGGATCCCCTCAGCGCCCAGCGCTTCGTCGATGCCGAGCAGGAAACCGCGCACGCGGATGGCTCCGGCGGCACGCTGGCGGTGCACCTCAGCACCCGCTCAGAGCCCGTCGTGATCACCTTCGGGCAGCGGGCCACCGGACAGCGGGCCACCGGACAGCGGGCCACTGGACAGCAGGCCACCGGACAGCAGGCTAGCGCGGCGGGCACCGGGCAACGCTATGCGCGCATCGGCGAGCAGGTGGTGGTCGTCGGCAGCCGACTGGCCGAGCTCACCGCGAGCCCGGCCGCGACCTGGCGCGACCCACATTGGACCGCACGCCAGGTGTTCTCGCTCAAAGCCGCGACCTTCACCGACCGCGAAGGCACGCTCGAGCTGACGCGCAGCGACACGCAATGGCGTAGGGATGGCGAGCCGATCGACTACGCAGCGGCCAGCGAGCTGCTCTATGCTGTGACCGATGTCCAGAGCGAGACATTCGTCGATGTCGAGGCTGGTGACAAGGCCGACGATCGAGAAGAGCCATCGGCCGAGGGTGCGCTGGGTATACGCTTGGTGGCCGAGGGACAAGACGGCGCGGAGACGATCGAACGCCTGACACTCGAGCCACAGCCCGACGCCAGCCTGCTGGCCCGCTCCAGCGAGCGGCCAGGAAGTGCGCTGAAGCTCGAGGCCGGCAGCGACCAGCCGCTACGCCAGCGTCTCGACGCCGTGCGACAAGCGCCCGTGGCGACCAGCAACGACGGCGATCCAGCCACCACCCCTTGACCGTACCCTGGCTGAACGGCTGCAACGACCCGCTGAAGTACCGAGATAGGAATCCACCATGAACGCGACTCCCGAAAGCTCCACCCGTGAAAACCGCACCAGCCTGCTGCGCTGGCTGGCCGTCGTGGTGGCCGCCGTTGCGGCCATCGCCCTGCTTATGACCTACGTCGCGCGCACGGTGCACGTCGACTCGCCCGTCGCCCCAGGCGAAGACCTGGCCAGCGCCGAACAGGCCGACTTCCGGCTGCCGCAGGTCGATGGCGACGAAACCGGCCCTCCCGATTTCGGTGGCAAGGTCGTGGTGGTCGACTTCTGGACAACCTGGTGCGGTCCTTGCCGGCTACAGGCCGCATACCTCGAATCCATGCACGAGGACTATGACGCGTCCGAGGTGCAGTTTCTGGCAGTGAACCTGGGCGAAGACGAAGCCACCATCCGCACCTTCCTGGCGCAAAATCCCTTCCCCTACCCCGTGCTCATGGACGTCGACAACGCCCTCTCGACCCGCTACGAGATCTACGGTCTGCCGACTGTGATGATCATCGACAAGAACGGCGCCATCGCCTTCCGTCATAGCGGCGTGCTGGACAAAGCGACCCTGGCCGAGCATGTCGCCCAAGCGGGCGTGCCCTTGCCCACCGGCAAAGAGGTGTAGCCAGCTCGCGTGCTGGCGGAGCGCCAGCACGCGGACACGCCCGTGCAGGATCGGGGGGCTTCGCGAGCGTGCGGATCGAGCTCAGGCGCGGGCATGCCAGCGACCGCCGAGGTAGCGACCGAGGCAGGGATTGCTGCCGAGATCGGCGACCAACATCGCGGGTTTCTCAATGTCCCACAGCGCGAGGTCGGCGCGCTTGCCGATCTCGATCGTCCCCGCCACGTCGGCGACGCCCAGCGCACGCGCGGCGTTGCGGGTGACGCCTGCGAGCGCCTCTTCCGGAGTCAGCCGGAACAGCACGCTGCCGAGGGTGAGCGCGGCGAGCAGAGAGTGGAGCGGTGAGCTGCCGGGGTTGAGATCGGTGGCGAGCGCCATCGCCACGCCGTGACGACGCAGTGTTTCAACCGGTGGCACCTGGGTCTCGCGCAGGAAGAAGAAGGCTCCGGGAAGCAGCACGGCGACGGTGCCGGCCGCGGCCATGGCGCATACGCCTTGCTCGTCCAAGTACTCGAGATGATCCGCGGACAGGGCACCGAAACCAGCGGCGAGGCACGCACCGCCCAGATTGCTCAGTTGATCGGTATGCAGCTTGACCGGGAGACTGCATCGCCGTGCCGCCTCGAACAGACGTTCGACCTGGGCGGGTGAGAAGGCGATGTGCTCGAGAAAGGCATCGACCGCGTCCACCAGTCCCGCGCGGGTGAGCGCGGGCAGCATCTGCTCGATGAGATGCGTGAGGTAAGCATCGGCACGTCCGGCGAACTCCGGCGCCACGGCATGGGCGCCGAGAAAGGTGGTGTGAACGCGCACCGCTTGCTCGCGACCGAGCCGGCGTGCGACCTCGAGCATACGCGCCTCGGTCTCGGTGTCGAGGCCGTAGCCGGACTTGATCTCGACGCGGGTGACGCCTTCGGCCATGAGCTTGCGCAGCCGCCGGCGCGCGGTGGCGTAGAGCTCGTCCGCGCTCGCCTTGCGGGTGGCAGCCACGGTGGCTGCGATGCCGCCGCCGCGGCGGGCGATCTCCGCGTAGCTGGTGCCCGCGAGCCGCGCCTCGAACTCGTCGATGCGCTCGCCGCCCCACACCAGATGCGTATGACAGTCGATCAAGCCAGGGGTGAGCAAGCGTCCGTGGCAGTCGGTCTCAGCCTGCGCCTCGAGCGCCGGCAGCGCCGCCTCGGCACCCACCCAGGCCACGCGACCCTGCGCGATCGCCAGCGCACCACGATCGATCAGACCGTAGGGCTGCGCCGCGTCTTTTTCCAAGGTGGCGATGCGCGCATTGCGCAGCACAAGATCGCAAGAGCTCGGATTCATCATGCGAGATCTTGGCAGACAAGAAGCGGGCAGACAAGAAGCGGGCAGACAAGAAGCGGGCGATCGCGCAAGGCGTGCGCCCCAAGCGCCGAACGGCCCTTATGGCCGCGGATGCTGAATCCTCGCCATTCAGCGCCCAGGGGGCCGTCAGAAGAGCTGAACCGTGCACATTGGACACACCGTAGGGCACAACTGACCGGGATGGATCGAGCACCCCCCCAGGCCACCACCGCCGAACACCGGCTGACAGGTGCATAAGGGGATCTCGACCTGCAGCAACGCCAGGAGCACGCACCGGCAGCACGCGAAGGAGCCTTCGGCACAGCTCGCCGAGCAGGTCGCGCCATTGGTGCAGGTGCGCGAGCATGCGGTGGCGAACGGACCTCCGGCCTCACACGTCACGCCTCGCCCCGGCGCGTCGCTGGAGTCGACACCGAACCAGCTTGCAATGTCCCAAGACAGCGGCGCAACGTCCGCGCCCTTGGGGAAAACCGTTTGTGACAATCCCCTTCCAACATACGCGTAGACATCGCCCACGGGGCTGAGATCGCGCGTTTCTGTGCCCTTCACGCGCAAGACCACCACCTTGGTGCCGCCTTGCTCGCGCGCCACCGCCAACGATCGCTGGACGATCACGGTACCGCGAAACACCAACGGCAGCTCGTTCAAGTCGACGGTCGCGCCCTGCAGTACCAACAGCAGGTCCACATCGCCGTCGCCATCGCCATCGCCGCCGCCAACATCGACCGCCATGGCAAGACCGAGGTCTCGGATCACATCCACCGTGATCTGGCCCGAGAGCTCCTTGTCGGAGTTCGCATTCGGCACTGCAGCATGGGCAGCAGGGATCGACGCGCAACAGGCCACGATCACTGCGACATGACGCACCCACAAGATCTGATTCTTCATCGTCCGGTGTTCCTCCTCAAGAGATGGTTTCGATGTATAACACGGAGACCATAGCATACACATGGCCCGCGGTCAAGCTGCATCCGCCAGAATGCGTAATCAGCCTTATGGACCATGAGATCTTGATCCGGAAGGGGTTGCTCTATTCGAGATTGAGCTCGAGGTCCGGACCACCCGTGGTCGCTGCGCTGCCGGCCCAGCTTCGGCCATCCGGGGTGACGACTTGGACGCTCCAGTGGCCCGCAGGAAGATCATCGATCACAGCATGCCCGGCGACCAAAGACCAGGATTGCTCGATTTCGCCGTTGGCATCCATGCGTAAGAAAGCCCTGCCTTCACTGCTTTGGATGGTGACCAGGCCGATCTCGTCGCTTTCCACCAACTCTGCTATCCGCACCTTGAGACGGCCAGCATCGGGCAGCACCACCTCGAGCGGCTCGCCCGGCACGGTGACCCGGGTACGCACCAAGGCGCCGCCCGAAGCGGTGATCAGCAGCTCCCAGGTCCCGGCCGGCATGGTGGCGAAGTTGGCTGTACCGTCCGCAGCGACCACCCGCGTCTGGGTCATCACCGCGCTGCCCGCGGGCTCGAGCGCCTTGACCGTGACGAAGCGCGGCCGGCGACCCGAGGCCAGCCGCAGCGCCAGCACCAGTCCTTCGGTGGGCTCGAGGCTGATGAGCAGCCCAGAAAGGTCGGCGCCGGTCGCCACTTCGAGACGCTGCTCAGCGGGCTTGAAGCCATCGAGCTGCACCGACACCCGGTAGCGCCCGGCGGTCAAGCGTGGCAGCTCGAAACGACCCTCCGCGTCGCTGCCGATGGTGAACAACGAACCTGTGCGACCGCCCTCGAACTCCTGCAGCAGGCTGACCAGCGCGCGCTCGAGGGGCTCACCCGTGGTGGCAGAAATGATCTGTCCGGAAATCCGCGCGGTCCGGATCTCGATCACCACATCGCGGTCCTCACCGAGTACCAGGCGCTGGTTGTGAATCAGCCGCTCGGCGGCTTGCGAAAAACCCAATTGATAGGTGCCTGGCGGCAGGTCGGCGACCTCGAAGCGGCCGTCAAAACCGGTGACCACTGTGCGCTTGACGGGCACATCCGCGCCGTTGACTTGTACCCGTGTGTCAGGCAACGGCTCGCCGCCATAAAGCACCACACCGGTGAGTGTCACGCCGCGACCGAACTCCAGATCACGCTCGGCCTCGGTATCGCCCCGCGCCAACGACACCCGCGCTTGCGCCTGGCGACGGCCATCCGCAAGCTGCGCTTTCACCAACCAATCGCCGGGCCCGAGGTCGGCGATCTGGTAGTGACCCTCGAAATCCACCTCACCCGAGCGCGCCGGGCGATCATCGGCCTCGGCGCGCACCTCGACCTGCGCCAATTGCTCAAAGTCCAGACCGAGGATGCTTCCGCGCAGCTTCGCCCCGAGCAGCAGCGTGAGCTCGATGCCCTCGATCCCCTGACCCTCGACCCGCACGATGTTCGCCCCTTGATCGCTGGCGTAGCCGTCTTTGGTAGCGACCAGGTTGTAGCGCCCGTCCGCAACGTGGGGAAAGGTGAAATGGCCGTCGCCAGCGCTCGTGGCCCGCTGCTGTGCGAAACTGTCGGCACCACCCGCACGCAGCTCGAGCGTGGCACCGGCGATCGCCTGGCCGGACTCGCCGAGCACTTGCCCGCTCACCCGGCGACCGCCCGCGAGGACCACATCGAGGTGATTCTCGCCGGCATCGATCTCGACTTCTTCGCGGTGACGGTTATAACCGCGATGGCGCACGTCCACCTGCTGGCGGCCGAGCGGCAGTCCCGCCACACGGTACACGCCAGCCTCGTCGCTGCGGCCGCTGGGCCGACCCACCAGCACCTGGGCGCCTGTGATCGCCAGCCCCTCGCCATCGCGGACCGAGCCGGTGAGCAAGGCACCGGGGCGCAGCACAAAGCGCAGGTCGTCGCGCGGCGCACCGGCGACCAGCTCGATTTCGCGCGCGGGTGCGGGCTGGTAGCCGTCGGCGAAGGCGTCGGCAAGGTGGTGGCCCGGGACCACGTCCGCGACCACGAAGCGACCGTCCTCGCCGCTCGAGGTGTGGCGCGACTGGGTGATCGAGCGATCGAGCGCGCCGGGATCGTCCGGCGAGGGTTGGAGTGACAGGCTGATCTCGGCATCGGCCACGGCCGCACCCTGCGCGTTGACCACTTGGCCCGAGAGCTGGGCGCCGAGCTCGAGCACCACGTCGAGCGGTTCTCGAGCACCAGGCGCCAGGTTCATCAAGATGGCGGGCAAGTAACCCGCGGCGTCGAGCCGCAGATGCACCGGATGACGCGGCTCGAGGTCGGCGACGACGAAGCTTCCGCGCGCGTCGCTGCGTGCGTCGCAAGCCGGCCTGGCGCGGTCCCACTGCGCTTCGAGCAGCCGGGCGGATGGCACAGACTCGGTGAACGCCCAAACCTGAGCGTCCACGATCGGCGCTCCCTGCGGATCGTGGATGCTGCCATGGATCGCGACCCCGGGCTCGAGCACCAAGGTCCCCAAGTCGACCTCGCTATCGCCGGCGGGAACCTCGATGCCGCGCACGGTCATGGGTGCAAAGCCATGCGCGGCGGCGGCGATGTAGATGCGCTGCGCTGGTAGCTTGCGGAGCTCGAAACGGCCATCCTCGAGGGTGAGCGCGCGAAAGGGATCCTGTTCGCCGGCGTCCGGTTTCCCGTCGCCATCGCCGTCGCCTGGTCCCCGGTCGCCAGCAGCTCGGTCGCCAGCAGCTTGCAGGGACTCGGGCTGCCCGGACGCGAGCAAGCGCACGGTGGCATCTTGGACTGGCTGATCCTCGGCATCGACCACGCGGCCGATGACCCGGCGTCCGCGTTCGAGCACCAGACGCAGATGCTCGCCAGCAGGGGGCTCGACGGTGAAGCGACCGGTGGTCCAGCCACGTTTTCTGGCGCCCACCAGGACGCTGGCGCCCACAGCCACCGGAGCGAGCTGGAATCGACCTTCAGCATCGCTTCGAGCACGGGCATCGGCCGGATCGAGACGCAAGATCCGGCGCTCGGTGGCCGACGAGCGCCGCGCAACAAGCTCTACCCCGGCGATCGGCTCGCCCGCTGGGTCCACCACCACACCAGCGAGCGTGCCAGCGGCGGCCAGACGGATGTCCGGTGTCTCCGGCCGGGACAAGTGCCCGGCCGAAAGGGTGACCAGCGAGGGGATGTGTGCCTTTGCATGGACCTGCACGCGATAGCGCTCGGCCGCAGGCGCCAGAATGTCGAAACGGCCGTCTTCCCCGCTGAGCACAAAGCGCCCAGGGTCGTGGGTCGGCCAGACCACCGCGCCCGCGATCGGTGCGCCGCTCGCTCGCTCGAGGACCCGGCCCGCCAAGTGCACCGCAGCAGGAAAGCGCAACTCGCTGGGCGGTGCATCGTGCGCCCCCGTCGCCGGAGGGTCGTAGCTGAGGCGCAAGGAGCGTCCGTCAGCACTCAGGAGCAAGAGCTTCACGGGCGCGTCGTCGGTGCCCGCGAGCGACAGTCGGCCCTCGGCGTCGCTGCCGCCGATGGGCAAGGCGAGGTCGCCAAAGGCGACCACGGCGCCGGCCACCGGGCTGCCATCCCCCCCGCGCAGCAACAACACCTGCGGTCCGCGCGCGGGCGGCTCGAAGACCACACGCTTGCGACCCGAAGCCTCCGGGCGCTCGAGCTGGGCAACACCGGGCTTGAAGAGATGCAGTGCCAGCACTTCATCGCGGGCCCGCGCCAACGTCGCCTGTCCATCGTCGTCCGAATAGGCGAGACGCAGCCACGGCCGCCAGCCGCCAGGCGATCGCTGCCGCCAACGTTTGGGGTTCTCACTTTGGGCATAGACGCCGATGCCAGCCAGCGGCCGACCGTGAGGATCGGTGACTGTGACCGTCGCTTGTGCCGCCGGCCACAGGATCAGCGGTGGCAACTCCACATCGCCCGCGACGGGCAGCAGGAAGTACGCCATCGCCAGGTAGCCGGTCGCGCGCACGCGAACCTTGAACACGCCGTTTTCGTGCGGGGTCAGCCGAAAGCGACCGTCCTCAGCGCTGCGCGCCATGGCCGCGGGCTGGGCATCGCCGCGCTCTCGGGCCGTGTCTCTTAGGGCGGCGAAGTTGTTTGGCAATCGCAAAAGCGCCACGCGTGCCCCCGACAAAGGGCTACCATCGGCGCGCTGAACCGTGCCCTGAACGCTGGCAGCGCCGAGGGTGGCCGGCACCATGGCGCGCGTCAGAATGAAAACAACCGCAAGGGCGAAGGGCAACTCTCGACGATCCCACATGTCAGTTCTCCCGTTTCATGCGACGGCGTACCCGATGCCGCTTTTCTCGAGGGGGGGCGCGTGCTCGGTGACGAAGAAATGGCCCGCTCTCAAGGGCCAAGGGAGTGCCGAGGGCATGGGGATGCCCCCTGCTGCGTGTCGCGATCTTGCTTCCCAGGGGGGAAAATGCACGCGCTGGCGACTCCTTTCCTAATCAGGTGTCTGGTCTTTCCGAGAGCCAGCACGCTCCACGATCCGCGTTGCGGGCAAGAGGTGCTGGTCTCGATCGTGAAACCGGCTTCGTCCGTCCGTGACGCATCGCGTCGTTGCGGGCGACTGTTGTCCGACTTTGTCTTTCGATAAGGAGGTGTGAGCTTGATCATGCGCAGGCGAAGAGCCCGTTATGCCAAGGCGGGCTGACGCCCCAAG
>Ga0114931_10002772_pt1 | contig 22273 bp, 24 predicted proteins | sample 2SBtaG_FD_89579 | JGI IMG/M metagenome (GOLD analysis project Ga0114931, IMG submission 89579) | Deep subsurface microbial communities from Kolumbo volcano to uncover new lineages of life (NeLLi) - 2SBTROV14_V59a metaG | ecosystem: Environmental > Aquatic > Marine > Volcanic | place: Kolumbo... | reverse complement strand
TCAAGAAGAGGTATTTGAAGCAAGTCGCAAGGTAGAAAAAGGTATTCCACTTAGTGAACCTATTATAGCATCAGAGTATTTTCCTCCTATTGTAGGTCAGATGATTGCAGTTGGTGAACGAACTGGGAAAATAGACGAAGTGTTACTTAAAACTTCAGCATACTTTGAATCAGAGGCAGATCAGGCTGTAAAAAACTTATCAACTGCACTTGAACCTATAATTATGGTATTATTAGGTTTTATGGTAGGTATGTTGATATTATCTGTAATAACACCTATTTATAAACTTACAAGTAGCTTTTAAAATATGAAAACCTGCCAAGTTTTTACTCAACTTAATATTTTTACCAAATCTAGAATTAATTTTCCCCTAGCAATTAATTGTGTAGGGTATTTTCGAAAGGAGGTGAAAATATAATGTTACAAAATAAAAAAGGATTTACTCTTATAGAACTTTTGATTGTAATTGTTATTATAGGTATTTTGGCAGTAGCAGTTTTATCAGCTATTAACCCAATAGAACAGATAAACAAGGCAACAGACCAAGGTAAAAAATCAGATGCTGCAGAGCTTTTAAACGCACTTGAAAGATATTTTACTACTTTTCAACAATATCCTTGGGATAAGGTTAGTGGTACTACAGGTCCTGCTTCGGGTGCACCAGTTTATGCAGGTGTGTCTGGTGTAGCTCAAACGTGGATTGGTGTTGCAGGTGCTGCTTCTGCTGATAAAAGTTTAGTTGGAACAAACGAACTTAAACCAGAGTTTCCTCGAAGAAAGTCGCTTGATGAATTAAAAGTATTTGTTTATCTTCCATCTGGTTCTACTGGTACTGCTAATTATTTGGTTAGGATTTGTTTTGCACCTGTATCAAAAAACTTTAAATTATTAACAAAATATACTGTTGATGGTGAATATGTAGGAGAAGGTGACACTCAAGCGGCCTTAACTTGTGTTCCTGAGTAGTAGTAATTGAAATAGTAATTAAAGTTAAAGGAGGTGAATAATTATTATGAGAAAAAATAAAGGGTTTACATTAATAGAGCTATTGGTAGTAATAGTTATTATTGGAATTATTGCAGGAGCAGTGCTTGTTGCTATTAACCCAGCGCAGCTTACTGCAAAGGCAAGAGATTCTAAAAGAATGAACGATGTAAGTACGGTTAGAGATGGAATTAACCTAGCACTAGCTGATCAAGAAATTGCACTAGTTGATACTGCTGGACCTATTGTTCAGCCAGCAATTGCAAGTGATGCTAATGCTGCACTTACAAGCTGTACAGGAACTCCTTGTACAACTATAGGTTGGGTAAAAGTAGAGGTGCCAACAGGAAAAACTGGAATAAGTAAATACCTACCATCACTACCTTTAGATCCATCTTCTACCACAATTGGAACAACTCCATATTTTTATGTATATGAGTCTGATGGAACTGTATTTGAAGTAAAAACACACTTTGAAACGACTGATTATCAACCAAAGTATGCAGTAGATGGAGGAAACGAAGCTGATTTTTACGAGATTGGTACAGGTATAGCAACACTTGGTGGTGTAGTCGCACCGTAAATAGTTTAGTAAAAAAACTTTAAAGTTTTTAAGAAAGGGGGGGGGTAATTCCCCCTTTTCTTGTTGTGTTTTTTATCTGGTATGGTATTTGTATAGAATGAAAAAGTTTTTAGATAATAACCTATATTTAATTTTCTTCTTTTTAACACTTATTTATATAGGATTTGCCTTTAATAAAGCAAATATAGAAAATCAATTGTTTGGTGATTTTCCAGGGCACTTGTATCAAAGTAAATCATTATTTACTAATGTAGATAGTGCTATTTATAATTTTGACTATTTTTTAGGATTTTACCCAGCACTTTATCCCCCACTTACCTCTTATATTCGTGATATTTCTCTTGGTATTATGTCTGTTAAAAATTACGTATTAATATTTTATCTAGTTAATTTTTATATTTTTTATTTATTTATTAACAAAATTTTTGGCAAGAATAAAGTTAATAATCCTTTTTTTGTTTTAATCTTTTTATATTTTTTATTTGCTTCTGCTCCTTGGCTTATTGTGGTTTACAATTTAAGGATTGGTTCTATGCCAAGCCTTTTAGGATTTAATTTATTAATAATATATATATATTATTTTTTACACACTAAAAGAAATAATTATAAAGTTTCGTTAATATTAGGCTTAATTGGTGGATTAATTTTTTTAACTCATGCAATTACAGCTTCAGTTTATATTTTATTATTTACGAGTATGTTTTTATTAGATATATTAAGATATAAACAAAATAAGGTTAAGTTTATGCAAATTAAAGTAGATTTTTTTGCTGGTTTAAGCTCACTTTTAATTGGTATTCCTTGGATATATTCACTTTTATATTTACAAAATCAGATACCTAAACTTGGTATAGAGGGTTATGCAAGTATAGAAACCATACTACTTATTGGTGTATTATTTTTCTTATTTTTGGTATTGCTTAAATATAAGTTATATAATTTTGATGATAAAGATATAGTATTACTTACAACATCTGTAATACTTATTAGTATTGGAACGACTAGTAAATATTTAAGTATTCAGTTTTCTAATGGATTACATATTTATAGGTATTTCCCTTATGCAATATATATTCTTTTAATTTTTTTAGGAAGGATTTATAAAAAACTAATTGGAGTATCACATTTTAAATATCAACTTTTTGGTATTATATTTTTGATATATGTTTCATTTTCTTTAATTATAAATAATGATTTCTATTTTAATATTAATTTAAATATTCCAAAAACAGTAAGTTTAGTTAATAAAAGATTTTTAGATATTAGTGAAAATATAGCAAGAGCTAATGCAGCTTCTTACCTTTCTACAAAATTAGTTACAAATTACAATGCTATTGATACCTATGGTTTGTTTGCACAAGATTCTCCACTATTTGTTTTTGTTTCTGTAATTAGAAACAAGCTTGTTCCTAAAATTAACTTAAATCTTTTTGGATACGATTTAAAACAAAGTGATTTATTTGAAAATACTGGTGATATAAATCAGAAACTTGATTTATTTGGTGTAAATTATCTGTTGTTGGAAAGTAACACTATTAAAGAACAAAAACAACTGTTTGCAAACAGTAATAAGTTGTTGCAAATTGGCAATTTTAAAATTAAAAATAACTCATCAAAGCTTTATTTATATAACACTAATTTTGATTATGGAGTAATAGAACCTTTAAGTTATTTACCTAAGTACGAACCATCTGCAAATATTGTTGAGAAATGGAAGGGATTAAATAAAAACAATCTTTATACTAAAGATAGCCGGGTACAAGATATTAAGTTTGATAAAGTTAATATCAAACCAAATATGATAAAAGACTTAAATGTTTCAAATGATAAGGTTAGTTTTTATGTAAATTCTGAAAAAGATATACCAGTACTTGTTAAATTTGCAGATTCTCATGTTTTAAAGGTTAAAAATAATGACAAATTTGTTAATAAGTACAATGTATCTCCTGGGTTGTTTTTTGTGTATGGTAAAGGGCATTTTGAAATATATCCACAAGCACCTAAAATGCTACATTTATTGGTACTTTTTAGTAAGTTATCGATACTACTAATATCTATTTACTTAATTTATAGTAAACTTAGTATAAAGCGAAATAGTAGCATTTAAATTTTTTACATTATGTTAAACCTACTTGTTTATTTTTTTATCTTTTTTACTGGTGCTTGTTTTGGATCTTTTATAGGTGTTTTAAACGATAGGTTAACTAAATATGGAAATTTAAATTTTAAAGGTTTACTAGGTAGGTCAAAATGTGATAGTTGTAAAAAAGAGCTTACTGTATTACAACTTTTTCCAATATTCTCAATTATTTTATCTAGGTTTAAATGTTTACATTGTAAAGCAAAAATCCCCTACCGTTATTTATTATATGAAATTAGTATTGGTTTATTATTTTTAATTGTTTTTTTATTAACAGTAAATACTAACTTTTTAATTGTTGAAAATTATCTAAATTTTATTTTTATTACATTTAACCTATGTTTGTTTTATTTAATATTTTTAGCGGATTTTAAATATCAGGTTATTCCTGATTTTTATGTTTTAACTGGAGTTATTTTTACTATTGTTTTTAATTTTATGCTAACTGCATTTAAATTAGCAAATTTATATTTTAGTTTAAAGGCAGATAAGCTTGGTAAGTATTTAATTCGGGTTGGCTTTTTTCAAAATCAAGTTATTTATTATCTTACTCCCCTGTTTTATACAATTTTAGGTGCAATTGTAATTTATTTATTTTTTTACTTTTTATATGCAATTACAAAAGGTAAAGGTATGGGGGGGGGCGATGTTAAACTTTCTTTTTACATAGCAGTATTTTTGGGCTTTCCGCAAATGTTAATTGGGGTATTTTTAGCATTTATATTAGGTGCTTTATTTGGAGTTATTGCAATATTGTTTAGAAAAAAACATTTTGGAGAAAAAATTGCTTTTGGTCCTTTTATAGTTATAGCAACTGTGATAACATATTTCTTAGGAGATTATATTTGGTTATGGTACATAAACCTGCTTTAAAAAACAATTTTGCATTTACTCTTATAGAGCTATTAATTGCTGTTTCTGTTATGCTTATTTTAACTGCAGTTACAATTATGTTATTAAATCCCACAAGACTTAGATCAAATGCTAACGAGACAAAATCGTTAAGTGAACTTGGCACAATTACAAATGCAATGGAATTTTACTATAATGATAAACATAGTTATCCTCCAAGTTTACAAAAATTAATTGATGATAATTACTTATCAGATTCTAAATTATTAGAAGATGACTCCCCAACACCTTACTGTTATTTAACAAAAGGATCTCCAGCTAATACTTACAAAATTTGTACAAAATCCAATAAGAAAAGTGCAAATACAATTTTATTAGAGATACAAAATTTAACTGTAACACCTACTACTGACGATTATTCAAGAACAACATGCACAACTGCTAATTATCCAAATGGTCAACAAGTCAAATGCCTACAAAGCCCGTTTTAAAAGTTAAAGGTTTTTCTTTAATCGAATTTATAGTTGTAACTGCTATTATTTTAATGTTAGCTACTTCTGTTTTAATATATACTAATCCTGTGGAAAATAGGAAAAAAGCACGTGATCAAAGACGACTTACTGATATAGCACAACTTCGCGAGGCTTTTGAAGAGTTTAGGGCAGATAATAATGTTTATCCAGATATTAAAAATATGGTTAGATATTCTAATATTGTAGTTACAAATGGCAGTAATGTTTCAAATGCAAGTGGCGGTTGGCTAGATGAAAATATGACAGGGTATCTTAATTTATTACCTATTGATCCAATAAATACTGATGGTTATGTTTATACTTATGTAAGAGATGATTTAAGCTTTGAACTTGATTGTAAATTAGAATATTATAGTGAAACAATGAAACAAGATAATGGTAATAATCCAGATTTATACGAAGTTGGAGACAATTTAAATTTATTATAAACAATTGATTAAACATATAAATTCGCATAACATATACTTATGAACTTTTTGCCCAAAAGTGATAATGCCTTTACTCTTGTAGAATTGTTAATGGCTGTTGGAATTATTGCCATAATGACAGGAATAGCGATTCCAAACTATTTAAATAAGATAAGAGAACAGGAGCTAAAAAATGGTGCACAGCAGGTGTTAACAGATATTAGAAGAACAAGTGTTAAGGCACAAACATCTATAGAAGGTACAGGTTGGTTTGTAAAAGTAATTGGAAGTTCTGGGGATTATGAAATTTATAAGTGTGCTTCTCCTACTGAACTTGTATATTCAGACACTTTAGATCCAAATACATTGCAATTTACATCTAATAAGGATTTATACTTTCAAAAAAATACAGGGATATTAGTTTCAGGATCTTGTAATAGTACAACTGCTTTGGGTAGCACTGTATCTGTTACAATTAAGCATACTAAGATAAATAAGTGTACAAAAATAAATGTTTCAAAATCAGGTACTATTTCTTATGATGAAACAAATGCAATTGGAACTTGTCCATAAACAAAATAATAAAGGTTTTTCTTTAATCGAGATGGTTTTAACTATTGGTATTATTGCAATAATAATTGTTGCTCTTGCAACCATGGGTATTTTTACTTTAAAAAAAGCAGCTGAGAGTAATGATAAATCAAGGGCGCTTAGATTTGCACAAGAAGCAATAGAAGGGATTAGATATTACAGAGATGTAAATAAAACAGGGTTTTCAGCATTAAAATTAAGCTCTGATGCTAATACTGGTAATTATGTTTTATTAATGGATACAGGTGATACTGGATGGTATTTAAAAACAACTCAGAGTGGTTGTCAAGATCCGGTATATGATGATATCAGTGGTATAAAAAATTCAACCGCATGTGCCTCTGCTTTATCACCATATTTTAAAAGAAAGATTGAGGTAACAGATATTGATGTTGACGGAAATGTTAGCTTTAAAATAACAGTTTGGTGGGAAAATGGAAATGATGCAAATATTAAAGGTAAAAAAGTAGTTATGACAACAATACTAGCACAATGAAAAATAACAAAGGTGTAACTTTAATAGAACTGTTAGTTACAATATCACTAATTGGAATTTTAGTTGGTGTTTCTGGAGATTTACTTTTTACAATTTTTAGATCATTTAATAAGTCAAGTACTATTGTTAATATTCAAGAAGAAGGAAATTCAGTTCTTAATAAAATAAAAACTGATGCTATAAATGCAAGTTCTGTAATAGTTTCTGCTGATGGTAAAACCATTACATTAAAAAATGCAGGTTTTGATATAAAGTATGAAATAACAGATATTAATATTAAATATGGCAATTTAACAAGAACAACAATTGATAATACAGTGGTACCACCTTCAATAGTAAAGGAAAATTTGTTTGAAACTAGTAGTTTAGTAAATCCCAAGTATAAGTATAAGTTAGTTATCCATAATGGTACCGATTCTTCTTCAACATATTCTATTTTTGCATTGAAAAACACAAATTCTACTCCTAAATTATTGGTTATTTACTTAACTGTTGTGCCATATAATCAGGAAGATGGTGTAACACCAAAAGATTTATTGATAGAAGGGGCAAATGCAAGGCTTAGAACTTCTATTGTTCTAAGGGGTAGTTATGATAGAATAGATTAGTAAAACCTGCTATGAAAATTTATATCAGTCCAAAAAATAATAAGGGCGTAATTTTGATAATATCAATTATAATTGGTGTTATAGCTTTAGCAGCTGGACTTACTGCAGCTAATTTTGTATCAAGATCCACTCGAAATATTACAGATCAAGAATCAAGCATAAAAGCACTTGCAATTTCAGAATCTGGAATTGAGAAAGTTTTAGGAGTAAATGATGTTGCAGGTTTTGCTTGTCCTTTAACTGATGGTACATTAAGTAATCCTGGGCATATACCTAGTTTAGGGGAAAGTTTACAAGGTGGTGGTAATGTTGTAGATTCTGGTAATTGTTTTTATAAGGAGGATATAGATGGTGATAGTATAGCTGATCAAAGTTATTATTTAGAAATTACTTCTAAAGGTGGAACTGATACTTATTTAATGGATAGTTTGAATAAAGATACGGTACTTGAGGTTAGTACACAAGGGTTAGGTTCAGATGAATTAACTATTAATTGGTCTGATGAGTCTGGTAATGGTAATTTTGCATCACTTTTAATTACCGAGGTTTTTGACAGTGGTGGTGGTAATTATCAGGCTAAAAAATATGCTTATAATCCTTCATCTGCACACTTAAGTAGTGATCAAAGTGCTAATGGGTTTAATGAGGCAAATAACGAATTAATAAGTATAACTTTAACAACTGGCACTAAAATTATCAGAATTAAACCACTTTATTTTGGTGCATTTAACATTGTTATGAATTTACCAGGTGGAAGTACTTTTCCAACTGTAGATCAGGGGTTTGATATTTATTCTACTGGTTGTACTTGTGATAACGTGCTAGATACAAACTCTAGAAAAAATGCCTCTGTTAGAAAAGTTAAGGTTATAAAAACTAGAGAGCATTTACCTGCTATTTTTGATTATGTTTTATACTCTGGTTCGACAACGGTACCTTTAACAAAATAAATAATAAAATGAAGTTATATTTAACTCTATTAATAAGTTTTATATTTGCGAGTCTTATTTTTGCACACTTAGCACTAGCATCAGACACATCTTCTCCAATTTCGACTTTGTCTATTGATCCAGCTAGCCCAACTGGAGCTAATGGTTGGTACAATCAGAGTGTAGATTTATTAATAAATGCTTCTGATAATGATTCTGGAGTTGCTAAAATTAGCTATACTTTAGATGATCATGCAACAATTGATAAAAATATTGATGCAAGTATTAACTTGATAGATAATCCATCATTTGAAGAACATCATAATCATATTCCATATTATTGGGACAGACCCCCTTTTTCTTCAAATATATATGTTTCTTCAAAAAATAGTGTAGATGGTATTTATTCTTTAAGGTTTAGATATAATATTTGGCCAATTAATTATGTTACTAACAAAAGTTATTATATTAGTGCCGAGGCATTTAAAACTTATTTTTTTTCTGCATGGATAAAAACTAATGTGTTTGGCTTTGGAACAAATTATGAAATTATGGCTATAGTAAACGGTGAAAACCAATTATTATATAGGTCTCCTTCTTATTTTAACCTTAATGATTTTACTTTTGTAAATAACTCATTTACAACACCAAGTGGCACTACAGGGCTTTATATTAACCTATATAGTTTGGGTTGGGGGAATACGTATTTTGATAGTTTATACTTAGGACAAATTACTGCAGATAGTTCAGTTTCCTTTAATGTTTCAGAAGAAGCAGAACATGTTATTTTGTATAACGCTACTGATCAAGCTGGCAATGTTGGTGATGAAAATACTGATAATTTTAAGATTGATATTACTCCTCCTTCTAATTGGCAAAATTTTGATTATACTAAGCAGGGTAATGATCATACTTTAAAGGTAAATATAGATGTTACAGATAATGTTTCAGGAATAGATTTAACTTCCGCATATTTTCAGTACTACATAGAGGGTGTAGGTTGGGGAGTTTATGAGGATTTATCAAAATGCAGTGGCAATTTTTTACTTGACCAATGGAAAGTTCCATCTATTAGTTATATAACAAATCCAACAAAGGCTTTAATTACGACACCAATTATTGATTTTTGTAATTCTAATTGGACACAAGATAAAAAAATTCGGTTTAAGTTAACAGACATTGCAGGTAACGAGGCAATTAGCCCTGAATTTACAATTAATTCCCCTTGGATTTATGCAACAAATTTTGATATTGGTTCTAGCAATTCTATTTCATTTACTTCTCCTGCTAAAACCGATGGATTTGTATTATCAAAAGGAGATATTGTAGGAGTTGATTCTATTAGTAATGTATATATTAAAAATTATCTATCAGATACAATTTTTAATACTCAAAATTTAGTTGACCAACTTACATTTTTAGCTCTTCCAGAAAACAAGTTACCAGAAATTAATGGCAGATATAAATTTATTGGTAATATGACTTTAGACAAAAAATCCATTAATGGATATGATAAAAAATCTATTTGTTCTGTAATTTTTATTGATGGATCACTCACAATTTCAACTGATTATTCCCTTAAAGATAGTAATAGTTGTTTAATCTTTTTTGTTAGTGGTAATTTATTAATTTCTTCAAATGTAAATAATATAGAAGGGTTTTTTATAGTTGATGGGGTGTTTGATACTAGTACAACTAACAAAACTTTAAATATAAAGGGAGGAGTTATTGCAAATGAGGTAAAACTATTAAGAAGTTTATCTGGTAAAGCCAATTTAACGAAACCTGCAGAATATTTTGACTATGATCTTAATTTACTTTTTAATGTATCTAAGTTACTATCAACTAGTCAGAACAGTATTTTCTGGTATGAACTATAAACTGCCTAATCCATTTTCTGGTAGTTTAATATATTGATTATGCAAAATATACTAGGTCTTGATATAGGTACAAGAACAATAAAAATTGTTGAGATTGAAAAAAAAGACAAAGCAAAACCTGTTTTAGTAAGTTATAAGGTAGTTGAGGTAAATGGTATTGATACTATGTCTTCTGATCAATTAGAAATTGAAAAAGTTACAAAATTGTTGTCTTCAATATTATCAGAATCTAGATTTGAGACAAAAAATGTAAATATTGCTTTACCAGAATATGCAGTATTTTCTAGGGTTATAAAAATCCCTAAACTTAAAGACAAAGAACTTGCAAGTGCAATTAAATTTGAAGCGGAACAGTATATCCCATTATCAATGGATGATGTTAATTTTAATTATTCAGTTGTTTCAGAGACAGAAGATGAGATGGAAGTTATGATTGTTGCTGCGTCAAAAACAGAAGTTAATAGATATTTAAAGATAATTTCCTCTTCTGGTTTAGTGGTTAATGAAATTGAACCTGAGGGTTTTTCAGTTGTTCGAGCTGTTATTCAAGAACGAGATATTTCAGTCCCTACAATGATAGTTAAGATAGGAAATACTACCACTGATATTACAATAACACTAGCAGGTAGTATTCGATTTACCCGAACAATAACAACAGCTGGAAAGGCTATGACAAGAGCACTGGAACAGGAGTTAGATTTTTCTGAAATACAGGCTGAAGAATATAAAATAAATTATGGATTAAACGAATCAGAATTAGAAGGAAAGGTTGCAAAAGCAATTTTGCCTATGTTTGATGTTATTACCTCTGAGGTTAAAAGGGCAATTGCTTATTATAAATCTAAACACACAGTTGGGGTTAAACGAATTATTCTTGTAGGTGGAACTGTAAAAATGCCTTCTTTACTTATTAACCTTGCATCTAGTGTTGATATTGAGGTTATATTAGGTAATCCGTGGTTAAAGATTGACTATAGTGTAAATATTGCAGATAATAATAAAGATGACCTTGGTGTCGAGATTGCAACTGCAATTGGAGTAGCCTTAAAAGATATTTAGTTATGCCTAAAACTAACATTAATTTAGTTCCAAAAGAAATAATTCAAGAGAGAAAGTTTAAATCTGCAAGAAAGAATTTTTTGTATGTTGGATTTTCAATAGTATTATTAAGTGTTATCTCAGTTGGCGTGGTTTATTCTTTACTTATTACCCAAAAGTCACATATAAATAATTTAGAAAATTCGAAAAATAATATTATATCTAAAATTGTTGAATTAAAATCAACAGAAGAAAGAATATTAGTTTTGGGTATTAGAGCAGAGCTTATTGGAAATATTATGTCTAAAAGGTCAAATTATTCAAATTTATTAGAAGAGCTTAAATTAGTAGTTCCATCACAGGTAGAAATATCTAGTTTAAGTGTAGAAGGAGAAACAGTAAGACTTCAGGGTAAAGCAAATAATTATAATGAACTTACAAAATTTACAAGATCACTAAAGCAGAAAGATAAGAATAAAGTGTTTGTAGATGCAGAAATTAGTAACATATCTTTAAATGGCTCGGATGGTACTGTTACATATAATATAAATGCATTTATTAATACAAAAGGGCTAATTAATCCAAGTTTTGTATCTTTACCAATAGGCACAAGCACGCCTTCTACAAAAGAAACTACTAGTAATAAACTTGCACCAGAAATAACAGATGAAGTTAACTAAAGATAAAGAAAAAAATACAGATAATTTAAATACTTTGTCAAAGTCTGCAATAAAACAGGGTAGTGGTGATATTGAAATTGATGCTAACGCAAAACCTGAACCATCTAAAACGCAGAACCAAAATAAACAAGACCTAAATACTAAGAAAGAAGGAAAAAAGGTTGATTTAGGTGTAAAAAAGAAAAAAAGTATAAATTTAGACAAAATTAAATTTGTACTTATTCCTTTATTATTATTTGTTGTAGGTATTGCGGTTATTATTTTTGTTACTTACCCGAAAGGCAAAGAGTATTATGACAATCTTAGTGTAGTGAAACAAAAAGAAGAAGAGATTGCAAAATTATCTGATAAGTTACAGGTTTTACAACAATTTTCCTCAGTTGAAAATGCTTTAGACGAAAATTCAGCAGTACTTACAAAAGCAATACCTACAGAACAAACTGTTCCACAGTTTATGACACTTGTACAAAATATTTCAAAAACATCAGGGGTTGATTTAAAGTCTTTAACATATAGTGGTACTGCCCCTACTAGTGAACAAAGTAGTTTAGCTGTTAATGGCCTTTCAGAAATTGAGTTAGTATATATTCAAGGTGCTGCAATTGGGGATTATAACGCAATTAAAACATTTGTTCGAAACTTAGAATCTTCGCTTAGAATTATGAATATAGATAATGTTAGGTTAACAACTAATAGTTCTTCTAAAGAGGGAACTGAGTCTCAGGTAAATTTGTCATTTGCAATAACTGCTTATTCTGCTACTATTCAGGCCCAAGCTGTACCAGAGCAACCACTTAACTTTAATTTAACAGATGGAAATTTTAGCAAGGTTTTAGATTTTCTAAAATCTCAAAACGATTACAATGTTGATGTGGCAAATGTTGGTATTGGTAAATTAGACCCATTTGCTAATTAAAATTTACTTGATTTTTTTTCTCTCCATTTTTTAATTTCTAGATGATTTCCTGAAAGTAATACAGAAGGAACATTAATGCCTTTTACAGTTTTGGGTTTTGTGTATTGAGGATGTTCTATTATTTTACCCTTTAAATATGATTCGTTGTTTAATACCTCATCTTTATCAAAAAACCCATTAACCATTCGGCTTGTTGCGTCAACTATTACCATACTTGCAAGTTCTCCACCTGTTAAAACATATTCACCTATTGATATTGTTTCATCAACTACAGTTTGTTTAACTCGCTCATCAACCCCCTCGTATCTTCCACAGATTATTATAATTTGATCAAAATTTTTTGAATAACTTATAGCTTTTTTTTGATTAAAAAAATTATCTGACGGTGAAACAAGTATTACATGAGTTTTTTTATTTTTATCTTTAATATTATTAACTGCATTAATAATAGGTTTAGCCATTAATATCATTCCTACTCCCCCACCGTATGCTGTATCATCAATTTTATTGTGTTTTAAGGTTGTGTAATGTCTTAGATTATGTATATTAATAGTAATTATTTTTTTGGAAATTGCGTTTTTAATTACAGAGGTTGTTGTAAATGGAATAAATAACTCTGGAAAAATAGTTATAATATCAAACTGCATTATTCATTATCTTTAATTTGGATATTAACAAAAGTATTATCTTTTATAGATTTTGCCTTTGCAATGTTTCTTATACAGTTAATAGTCCTTCCCATTTTTCCTATAATTAGTCCCATGTCATCTTTTGCAACTTTAATAAAAAATACTTTTCTATTTGTTGCTGATTCTGTAGATTCTAAAATTTCAACTTGATTTTTATTTTTTACAATATTAGTTACCATAAAGGAAATTAATTTTTTCATCTTATTTTTCTTTATTTTCTACTTTCTCTGTGTCTATATTATTTTCTGGCTTAGTATTATCTTCTGCCTGTTTATCATTAGTACCCTCTTTTTTGGTATTTTGATCATTTGTAGCAACTTTTTCTTTACCTGGTCTATAAGGAACAAATTTATATGTCCCATCTATTAATTGTTGTACTGTTTTACTTACCTGTGCGCCATTTTTAACCCAGTTTGCAATTTTTTCTTTATCAATTACAAGTTCTGTAGGAGTTTTTGATGGATTGTAATGACCTAACATCTCAATAAATTTCCCATCACGTTTTTTAGTATGTTCAATAGCAACAATTCTAAAACTTGGAAAGTTTTTTCTTCCTGTTCTTGTAAGTCTAATTTTTACCATAAATTTTTAATAAGTTATTACTTTAAGCGATACAGATTTTAACTTAATATAGCCATTTTCACAAGGTTTTGTTTAAAAACTCTTGTAATATGAAAAACTATATTTTTAGGTAAGAGTTTTTAATGCTATATTTGCAGCGTTTTGCTGTGCTTTTTGCTTACTAGAACCAATACCAGTTGCTAATAAGTCAGAATTTACATAAACACCTACTGTAAAAGTTCTATCATGATCTGGTCCTTCTGACTTTATAATTTTATATTGCGGAGTCATACCAAACTTTTCTTGCGTTATTTCTTGCAGGGTACTTTTACTATCCTTATACTCATTATTATTAACTATTGAATCAATTTTATAAAATAGGTTGGTTTCTAGGTATTTTCTACATATATTAATATCTTTAGAGTCCATATAAATAGCGCCAAGTATACTTTCAAAAGTATTTGCTAATATATATTCTTTTTCTCTACCGCCAGTTTGTTCTTCTCCTACAGACATTAATAAGTATTTACCAAAATTGAGTCTTAAAGATTCTTGGGCTAATGACTTTGTGTTAACTGTTGCAGCTCTGTAGTTTGTAAGTTTTCCTTCTGGTTGTTTAGAGTATGTGTTAAATAATTTTTCTGATATTAAAAATTGCAATATTGCATCGCCTAAAAACTCTAGTCTTTCATTACTATTATTTTGATAATTCTGATTTTCATTTAGAAAAGATCTATGTGTAAAAGCCTTTAGAAATAAGTTATTGTCTTTAATGGTATAACCTATTTTTTCTTCAAATTCTTTCCAATCTATGTGGTTATCAAAATTCATTTATATTATTCCTAAATTGTCAGCTACTATGTCAATAAGTTGTTTTACAGTATTAATCTTATTAATATCGATTTCATCAAACTCAGTTTCGTACTTGCTTGCTAGTGTATTTAATATTTTTGCTTTTTCTACTCCATCTATATTTAAATCAGCTTCAAAATTTTCGGTAAGGGCAATATCCGTTACAGAAACAGTTGCTACTTGTGATATTAATGATTTAACATCTTCTGTTATTTGTTGATTATCCATAGTAATAAAATAAAGTATAAACTTTTTTAGTTCAAGTATATCGCTTTAAAATAATTAGAATTACTTTTTTATAGTATACTTATCAAGTACTGTTGCCAGTACTCCGTTTACAAATTTTCCTGAAGAATCATTTGCATAAGATTTAGCAAGTTCTACTGCTTCGTTAATAACAACCTTAGGAGGTGCATTATTTGCAATTGTAAGCTCGAAAACTGCAAGTCTTAAACAAGATAGGTCAAGTTTAGAAACTTGGTCTAGTGGCCATTCTGGTGCGCAATAGGCTATAATTTCATCTAAAAGGTTAATATTACAAGTTACACCATTGTATAAAAACTTAGTTAAGCTACTATCCTCTCCTTGTATTTTTAAAATTTCTTTATAGTAATTTAGATTTTGATTTAATTTGGAGTTAAATGAATAGGCAAACAAAGCACTAAGCGCAATTTCTCTTGCTTTATGTCTTGGATCAGATTTGTTAAATTGCAAGTTATTATTCAATTGTTAATCAAACATTTTTAGTACTACTTATTGTAAGTATTACAGTTTTGACATGTTGTATGAGGTTTAACTTTCTCTTTACAACCTATGCAATTTTTTAATTGCACATTTTTTAATGCATGGTGACTGCGTCTATTATTTTTTCTTGCTCTTGATGTTTTTCGTTTTGGTAGTGGCATAACGATAAATTGTATATAAAAGTTACTCTTTAGTCAAGATACTAACTGCAGTTGAACCAAATGTTCTTGTATCTATAACTTTCAAACTGGTTCCATCTACCCCTTCAAACTTATTAGGAACCAAAATTTGTTTAAAATGATCATAAAATATTACACCTTTTGGATTTAACACAATACATAAAGTTTTTAAAATGTGTTTAATAAGCCCTTCAACATAATATGGGCTTAAAAAAACAAAATCATAATTATTTGGAGTATCTCCTATAAACTTTTGTGCATCCATTCTATATACTTTAGATTTTTCAACAAAATTGTGTGCTTCTAGGTTTTTTGAGATAGTTTGAGTAGCTCTTGGATCAATATCAACAAAATCACACCAACTAGCACCTCTACTTAAAGCTTCCAGTCCAAAACTACCTGATCCTGCAAATAAATCTAAAACTACTTTATGTTTAATATCATCCCCGATAATATTAAAAACTGATTGTCGAACAATATCTTGAGCTGGTCTAATTTCGGGAATATTAGGAACAAAAATTTTTCTTCCTTTTGACTGACCTGTTATTATTCTCATTTAATTATAAGTATTACTTTTTTTATCTCACCTTTCAAGTAGATTGAGGTTTGTATAAATATGTGTGAATAAATAATTAACATTTTATATTTATGGAGTACGGAAGTTGTGTAAGAGATTCATAAATGTCACACACTTCCTCGTTCTCACCAAATAAATAGCATTCCCTTTTAAAAGAAACTTTAATATTTGATTCCGAAAGCCTCCAAAATACAAAATATTAATTATTTTAAACAATAAGTTAGTTAAGATGAATTTTACTAATTGTTTCTTTAATATTGTTTACAATTTGTGTATACTCTGTGTCGTTAATTATTATCTTTGCCCATTTTTGTGCAAGTTCTACTATCTTTGTATCACTTAGATCTGCAACAACTAGTTCTGTAAAGCCTGATTGCAATGCCCCAAATAATTCTCCTTGTCCTCTAGTTTTCAGGTCAAATTCTGCAAGTTTAAATCCATCATTATATTTTTCAACTGCTTTTAATCGATTTGAGATTTGACTTGTAGTTGTTGCAATAATACAGTAAGCCTGTTTATCATTTCTTCCAACTCTTCCTCGCATTTGATGAAGTGATGATATTCCAAATCGCTCTGCACTTTCAATTAAGATAATACTAGCTTCTGGTATGTCTATTCCAACTTCTATTATCGGCGTTGAAACTAAAATATCTGTATCTTTATATCTAAAATCTTCAATAACTTTCTCTTTCTCCTTTGTTTTTAGTTTTCCATGTAGCAAATTTATTTTTAAGTTTTTAAAATATTTTTTAACTTCTTTATATTGTTCTTTAACTGATTTTACATTTTGAAATGCTTCGTACTCTGATTTTTCAATAAATGGACACACTATAAACACTTTCATTTTTTCTTTTTCAACCTGTTCATTTATCCAGTTATATGCTTTTAGTTTATTTTCTGGTCTTACTATTTTTGTAATAATTGGTAATCTATTTCCTGGTTTTTCAACTATAAAACTTGTATCTAGCTCTCCGAATATAGTTAAAGCATAACTGCGAGGAATTGGTGTTGCTGTTAGTGTTAGTAAATGGGGTGTAATTTTGCCTGATAAAAGTTTTGATCTTTGTTCTACTCCAAATCGTTGCTGTTCATCAATTATTACAAGTGAAATATTATTAAAATCTGTATTGTTAAACAAGAGTGAGTGTGTTCCTATTGTTATATGGTTTGTATTATGCGTTATTTTTTTTGAGTTTGTGTATAAACTGATATTTATTTTAGGATCATTTATATGTTTTTTAAAATATTCAAACTGTTGTTTTGCTAAAACTGCAGTTGGAGCCATATATAGTACATTTGTATTATTGTATACTGCAAACATACTTGCAATTAGTGCTACAAGTGTTTTGCCACTACCTACATCACCAATTATAATCCTATTTGCTGGGGTGTTTTTCTTTAAGTCATTAATAATTTGATCTAGTGTGTGTTTTTGATCAGCTGTTAATGTAAAAGAAAGGTTTTTAATAAATGCTTCTAGTTTGTCTTTATGTTTTGTAATTGGTATAGCAGTTTTACTATTCCAATGTTTTTTTATAATTTTAGATTTAAGTTGAACCTGTAGTAACTCTTCAAATCCAAATCTTTTTCTAGCTTTCGTTAATAAATCAACTGAGTCAGGTTGATGAATTTGAAAAATTGCAGTTTTAAAATCTAGTAAGTTTTCTTTTTCTATAATTTGTTCAAAATCAGTTGAATCCAAATTTATCGAATTTAAACTAGTTAATATAATTTTATTTAAATATTTATTAGTTAGCCCATCGGTTAAAGCATATACAGGAATTAAAGAGGTTTTTGAAAGTTTTCCTTTTGTTGTGATTGGAGAGATTTCAGGATTAGTAAGTGAAAATTTATTATTAAACCGTGTTACTTTTCCTCTTACTAAAACGTATTGTCCTAGTGTAACTTTATTTGCAATATAGTGTTGGTTAAACCATACAAGTTCAAATTGGCCAAAGTTAGTTTGTATAGTAATTTTTGTTAACTTTTTTTTGTTTCTTGTAAATATTTTATCTATTTTAAGTACAGTTCCTTCAATCTCTATTAACTCTTTCTCATTAAACATTGGAGAGTTTGAAATTGTTATATAACTTTCATATCTAACTGGAAAGTAATAAATTAAATCTTTAACAGTTTCTATATTTAAACCATTAAGCAAAACCTCCAGTTTTGGTCCTACGCCTTTTATAAATCTGACTTTCGTATCTAGGGTCATTTTTAAATTATACTTTAAGTGATTACAAATAAGTTAATTGGATTTTAGTTACAAAATGTATGGCAAAATGGACATTGCAACAATAGCAAGAGATCCAATTGCAATTACTATCATTATCCATTTTTGGTGTTTATGTACAAATCTCATAGTATAAATTTTGCAAAATTTCTTTTTCCGACTTGAATAAATTGTTCTGAATTAGTTACTTTAATTAATTCATTTTTATTAGTAATTTTGATGTTATTAACACTAACTCCTCCTTGTTCAATAATTTTTCGTGATTCAGAGTTTGACGTCGTTAAACCACAGGTGTGTATTAAATCTAAAATTGAGATTTCACTTTTGTTTATACTAATAATTTTTGTATTTACAGGTATTTCTTTCTTTTGCACTACTTGTTCAAAATATTCTTGTGCTTTTTTTGCCTCTTTCTCACCTTCGTATAATTTTGTAATCTCAAATGCCAATCTCTTTTTTATTTCCATTGGGTTTTCTTGTGAGTTAAGTTTATTTGCAATATTTGCAATTTCTGACTCTGGTACTCTTGTTGCTAATTTATAATATTCTAAAATTTGTTCATCCGCAATACTCATTGTTTTTCCATATTTATCTGTTGCGGTGTCGTTTAAGTTAATTCCATTGTTATAGGATTTGCTCATTTTCCTACCATCTAAGCCCATTAACAATGGGGTTGTAATTATTGCCATCTCTTTTTCTCTTTTCTTTTTTTGTAAATCCCTACCAGCTAGCATATTAAAGCGTTGATCTGTTCCCCCTATTTGTAAATCAACGTTCATATGATAAGCATCATATGCTTGCATTATTGGGTATAAAAGTTCGTGTAATCCTATTGGTTGTTCTTCTTTTAATCTTTTTGCAATTAATTCTCTGTCTAAAAATGGCTTTAAGGTAAATTGTTGAGCTAAAAGTACAATATCTTTAAAATTAAGCTTTTCAAGCCAATCGCCGTTAAATACTAGTTCAACTTTTTCAAAATCTAAAATTTTAGAAGTTTGTTGTTTATAAGTTTGTAGGTTTTTGGCAATTTGTTCAGAAGTTATTGCAGGTCGCATACTAGTTTTATCAGAAGTATCACCAATTAAAGCGGTAAAGTTGCCTACTAAAAATACTACTTTGTGTCCTAAATCCATAAAGTCTTTAAGTTTAAGTAGCGGGACCACGTGTCCAATGTGTATATTTGTGGAAGTTGGATCAATACCAAAATATAACTTTATTTTTTCTCCTCGTAACATTTTTTCTTTTAGGTAATCTAAACCTATAACCTCTTCAAGGCCTCTACTTAGTGTTTGATTAACTTTTTCTGGATCGTTGTTTATTTTCAAAGTATTTTGCAATATATTTTTAGTCTATCACAAATTTGAATATTGCTATATAATTGTACAGCATATGGTTAATCGAGCAAAAAGAAAAAGAAAGAAAAACTATAAAATTAATAAGGTTAAGTTTAGTTTTTTAAAAAATTTAAATAAGGCTAAAATTTTAACATTCCTTTTAATTGCTGGTATTGCATTTGTAGTTGTTTCATTTATATTAAGCTTAGCCGTTTTTGCATATTATGCTACAAAGTTACCAAGTCCGGATACTTTAACAAACAGAAATATTGACGAATCTACTAAAATATTAGATCGAAATGGAAAATTACTATACGAAGTTTTTGGTGAAGAAGATAGAACTTTAATTACTCTTAATAATGTATCTCCCAATTTAGTTAATGCAGTTTTAGCAACAGAAGATGGTGATTTTTATAGACATGATGGATTTGATGTGAAAGGTTTTTTACGTGGACTTTTTTCTTGTGTAGTTAAAAGTAGTTGTCAGGCTGGTTCGACTTTGACTCAGCAGTTATCTAAAAATACATTGCTTTCTCCGGAAAGAACTGTAATTAGAAAGATTAAAGAACTTATTTTAAGTTTACAAATTGAAAAGAAATACTCTAAAGATGAAATTTTACAAATGTATTTAAACGAGGCTCCATTTGGCCATCAAGCATATGGGGTAGAGGCAGCTGCTAACTTGTATTTTAATAAGTCTGCTAAAGATTTAACATTAGCTCAATCTGCTCTACTTGCGGGGCTACCTCAAAAACCATCAACCTACTCTCCCTGTAACTCTCCAGAAAATGCTAAAGGAAGACAACTTACTGTTATTAGGTTAATGGAGAAAAACGGTTGGTATGATAAAAATAAAGTTAAACAACATATTACCAAGAAACAAGCAGATAAAGCTCGAAATGAAAAATTAACTTTTAATTGTAAGTTTAGCAATATTAAAGCTCCTCATTTTGTAATGTATGTTAAAAAATTGCTAGAAAACAAGTATGGAACTGAAATTGTAGAAAAGGGTGGCTTAAAGGTAACAACATCCTTAGATTTAGATTTACAAAACACAGCTCAACAAATTGTTACTAATTCTATTGAAAAATCTGGAGCAGATTATGGGGTTGGAAATGGGGCGCTTGTAGCTTTAAAGCCAGGAACTGGTGAGATTTTAGCAATGGTTGGATCTAAAGATTATTTTAACGATGAAGATGATGGACAATTTAATGTTGCAATTGCTAAAAGGCAACCTGGGTCTTCTATAAAACCAATCACATATGTAACTGCATTATCAAGAGGATATACTGCAGGTGATATTTTCTTTGATGTAAAAACTAAGTTTCCTGGTGGAGAAGGTCAACCTGATTATGTACCAGAAAACTACGACAAAAAGTATCAAGGGCCAATATTTATGAGAGATGCACTTGGAAACTCTATTAATACAGTTGCAGTTAAGCTTTTAAGCCTAGTTGGAATTGATAATATGATTCAAACTGCAAATAAACTTGGTATTAAATCGCTTGATGCTAAAGCAAATTATTATGGCCTTTCTTTAACATTAGGATCAGGTGAGGTAACTTTATTAGAACTTACTAATGCTTATTCCACATTTGCAAACAAAGGATTGTATGTCCCCCCTGTTTCAATACTAAAGGTAGAAAATTCATCTGGTAAAACTTTAGAAGAGTGGAAAAAACCAAAAGGTGTTGAGGCGGTTAAACCAGAAGAGGCATATATTTTATCAGATATGCTCGCTGATAATAATGCAAGGCTTAGGGCATTTGGTCCGCATAGTTATTTAACGTTTCCAGGTCATACCGTTTCTGTAAAAACCGGTACAACAAACGATGTAAGAGATAACTGGACTGTGGGTTATACACCAAGTATTGCAATTGGAGTTTGGGTTGGTAATAATGATAACTCTCCAATGAGTGTTACATCGGGTATAGCCGGTGCAGCCCCCATTTTCAATAAGGTAATGACTTACTATCTAAAAGATAAGCCTGATGAAAAGTTTGAAAAACCTGATAATGTTGTTGAGGTGGAGATTGATAAAGAATTGGGTGGTTTGCCGCAAGGAACTAGACCTAGGAAAAAAGAGATATTTATTAAGGGGACACAGCCAAACTCAACTTCTAAATATTTGTTAGAACTTGAAATATGTAAAAAAGATGGAAAACTTGCATCAGATGCTTGTAAAAAAGCTGGTCAAACTGAGTCTAAAACGTTTTACAATTTTGTAGCCGCAAAACCAGCTTGGCAAGAAGCAGTTGATGAATGGATTAAAGAAAATATTCCAGAAGATGAACAAGAAAATTATCATCCTCCAACAGAAGTGTCCGATTTATATTTTGATGAGGAGGGAAATGTAAAAGATGAGGATAAACCTGAAATAGTGTTTAAAAACCCTCACAATAACGATACAGTGTCTGATAAGTTTACTGTTGAGGTTGAGGTTTTAACCCCAAACACTGTAACTAGT
>Ga0114931_10002771_pt1 | contig 22278 bp, 21 predicted proteins | sample 2SBtaG_FD_89579 | JGI IMG/M metagenome (GOLD analysis project Ga0114931, IMG submission 89579) | Deep subsurface microbial communities from Kolumbo volcano to uncover new lineages of life (NeLLi) - 2SBTROV14_V59a metaG | ecosystem: Environmental > Aquatic > Marine > Volcanic | place: Kolumbo... | reverse complement strand
GCGGGGGGAGGCGGCGAGGGGTGGGCTCCGGCTCATGGCTCGCCCCTGATCGGCACCCGGTGGCGGGAGTCACTCGGGTGACCCAAGGCACAGGGAACAGACGAGGGGCCCTGCTGCGCTCGAGTTCGCCTGCGCCCACCCCTCGCCGCCTCCGTGGCCCATCGGGAATGCCGGATCAAGGCTAGCGGCCCAGCAGCTTGTGCCGGAACTCGGCGTACACGGCCACGGCGAGCGGGTTGTCCGGGGCGGCGTCGACTGCGTCCTTGCTGGTGCGCAAGGCGCGCCCGGTCTCGCCGCTCGCGTCCTCGAAGCGCGCCTTTCGGACCAGCGCGGTCGAGACGACGAAGGGATCCTCCGCCGGCAGGTAGGGCTGGGGACCCGAGCGCTTCGACGCATCGAGGAGGAGGGCGAGGTTCGCCCGGCGCGCGGACGCGAGGGAACCCAGCGTCGAGCGGTAGATCGCGAACTCGACCAGGCTGTGGTCCCAGGTCGTGATGGGCCCGTCGCCCAGCGCCTGCCGGAGGCCGTAGCCGTCCGCGACCCAGCGGGAGAGGAGCGCACGGACGTGGGGGATGTTCATCGCGGCCAGCGTCTCGGCCACCGCGGGTTCGTCGAACGCGCGCGCGCGGTGCGCGCCGATCGCAACGCGCGAGCCCGCGAGGAAGACGCCGCCCGGGTCCTCGAAGAAGATCGCGACGTGCTCGAAGCGCGCGGCGAAGGTCCGCAGCACGACATCGAACGCATCGGTCGGGAGGCCGAGCGGGATCCACTGGATGAACAGTCCGTCGTCGGCGAGGCGCGCCCGCGACTGGTCGTAGAAGTCGGCGCAGAGCATCAGTTCGTTGCCCGAGAAGCCCTCGCCGAGCTTTCCGTCGGAGATGATGAGGTCGTACCGATCGCTCGCCTGCAACATGAAGTGGGCGATGTCCTCCACCTCCAGATGCACGCGCGGATCCCGCAGGACCTCGGATTCGTCGAAGAGCCGGCTGGCGTCGACCACGGACCGGCTGATCTCGACCGCATCGAGCCGGCGGATGCCCGGATGCTGCGCGAGAGCGTGGAGCGTGGAGGCGGAGCCGAGTCCCACGTTCAGCGTCGACCGGGTGGCGGGGGAGAGCACCATCGGCAGGTGCGCCAGCAGGATCTGCTTCGCGTAGATCGGGGGACGGATCCCGGCGCTCTCGCCGATCGGCGTGCCGTCCACCGACATCATCCGGCGCTCGGGGTGTTTGCGGCTCGCCCAGACCTGGACCGTGGCGAGATCGCCTTCTTCCTCGAAGATCAGGTCCATCGTCATCGAACCGATGTTCTCGCCGATGCGGAAGGGGAGGCGCGCGGGGAGGAAGACGAGCGCGGCCGCGTACGCGGCGAGCGCGGCCGCGCCCCAGGCCGCGCGGAAGGCTCGGCCCGTCGGGAGGTGGAAGAGCACCAGGGCACCGAGCGCGAGACTCCCGGCCGCGATCGCGCGCGTGCCGCCGATGGTGCCGAACACCGGAAGCAGGAAGACCGCGGCCAGTACGGACCCGCCGATGCTGCCGACGTTGGCGAGCAGCGTCGCGACGCCGACCCGCTCGCCCAGGCGGCGGACGTCGCCCAGGAAGAGCTGGCTGGCCAACGGGAACGACAGGCCCATCAGCAGGGTCGCCGGCAGCATCATCGCGAACGCGATCGCCACGTCGATCCAGAGACGTTCCCACCACGGCTTCTGCGCGACCCCGACCGCGAAGATGCTGACCCGGGTCTCCCACTCGCGGTCGCCCAGCAGCACCGAGATCCCGCCGATCGCGACGACGGCCAGGATCGCGATCCCCACGTGCGCCAACCCCAGCGTCCGCTCGAGGCTCGCGCGCCGGCGCGCCGGGTTGGCCAGCATGCCGCCGAGCCCGAGCCCGGTCAGGAACACCACGAGCATGATGCTGAGCGCATAGGTGCTGTTGCCGAACAGGTAGCGCAGCGCCCGGAACCAGACGATCTCGTACGCCAGCGTCGCGAAGCCGGACGCGCAGAGGATGGTTCCGGTAACCCAGGTCGGGAGGGCACTCGGAAGCAGCGCGTCCGCCTCGGCGATCGCTTCCACCGACCGCGCCTGGCTGCGCATGCGCCCCCCCACGACGAAGGTGGTGATGCCGATCGCGAGGTTGACCCCGTTCGCGACCCAGATCGTTCCGCGCAGGCCGAGGGCCTCGATCAGCACGAAGCCCGCCACCAGCGCGCCCGCAGCCGCCCCGATCGTGTTGAGGCCGTAGACCGGGCCCAGGTGCCGTCCGACGCCGTCGCGGGAATGGATCAGCGCGGTGCACAGGGCGGGGTAGGTGGCGCCCATCAACGCCGCCGGAGCGAGCAGGATGAGCACCACGAACCCGATGCGGAACAGCGTCAGGCCGATGCCGCCCGGGAGTCCGGGCGCGACGGCGGCGAAGAACCCGGGCATCGCCACGAAGGCCGGCGTGAGCAGCGCCGTCGAGAGCGCGATGCCGATCTCGAGCGCGGCGTAGGCGCGCAACGGGTTGCGGCCCGACCGCGCGGCGCGGTGGTAGAGCCATGCGCCCAGGCCCATTCCGGACATGAACCCGCCGACCACGGAACTGGCCGCGAGCGTGGTCCGTCCGAAGGTGAGGGCCAGCATCTTCGTCCAGGCGACTTCGTAGACGAGCGCCGCACCGCCCGAGAACAGCGCACACCCGTACAACAGCACCACGAGTCCGGTGGTGGAACGGTGTGTCGGGGCCTGGGTCGCGCTCATCGAGGGTCCGTGCTCGGGGCGAACGCCCGGCGGGCGTCATCCTAGCGAAGGGCCCTGCCGCTCCGCGTCGGCCGGCCGGGCACGCGGGTGGGTGCGCCGCGCATCGGCTCCGGTGTCGCACGCCCGTGGCGCGTTGCGCACGGACTGCGTATGCCCGGGGGGCGGGCGCCTAGTCGCGGCCCGCTCCGGGCCAGTCGGGCACGCCATCGCGTCGCGCGGCGTCGACGTCGTGCGAGACGATGACGGTGGCGCCCGGTGCCGCGTCCAGCGAGATCAGCCAGCGCCGGAGCCGTTCGAGGCGGTCCGGCCATTCCGGCGTGATCAGCGCGCTGTAGGCCCAGGCCTTCGGCCGGTTCGCCAGCAGGTCGTCCTTCTGGTTCTGGATGTCGCCGGCGAAGATCCAGGTCCGGTCCGGCAGGGTCGCGACGAGGACCGTGCTCCCGGGCGTGTGCCCGCCGGCCGGGATCAGGAAGAGCCCGGGAAAGCCCGAGATCTCGGCCGGCGCGCGACCCTCCACCACCTTCGGGACCAGGCACGTGGCCTCCTCGAGGAGCGCGGCCCCGGGCCGGGTCGTGTAGTTGCGCGTCTCCGCCTGCAACCGGGTGTGGAAGCGCGGGAGCAGGTGGTCCGTCGCCTGGCACAGGCTCACGACGCCGCCGGTGTGGTCGTGGTGGAGATGGCTGAAAGCGACGCCCTGCACGCGGAGGATGTCGTCGCCCATCTGCTCGGCGACGCTGCCGTGCGGTTCGATCGGCGCGGCGCCCACGAACCGTTCCATCGGGGCGCCGAACGCCCGCGCGCCTTCGCGGTCCATGCCGGTTTCGAACAGGAAGAGGCGCCCGTCCGGCCAACCGAGCACGAAGGCCGGGTGCTCGATGCCCTGCGTCGCGGTGTTGACGACGCGGAGCGCCACCGGGCCCGGGCCGGAGGGCGTGAGGGCCAGGACCGAGGCGACCTCCGGAATGGGCGGGTCGATCGTGCGGATCTGGATGTGCGCCTGCGCGAGGAAGAATGCGCCCACGGAGAGGAGAGCGCCGATGGCGATCGCGAGGATCCGTGCGACTCGCTTCATCCCGGCACGCTAGGGAACCCGCGCAACGCGCGCCGCTTCTCGCGCGATGACGCTTGACACGGGAGCGCCCGCTCGTCGATGGTGGAACGGCGTCCCGCCGCCGGTGCGGTGGGCGGGAGCGGGAGGGAGAGCGATGGAGATCGCGGGCTCGAAGATCCTGGTCACGTGGGCCTCGTCCGGGACCGGGGCCGCCACGGCGAAGATGCTGGCCCGGCGCGGCGCCACGCTCGGGATCGTGGCCCGCCGCGCCGGAAAGCTGGAGGAGGTGCTCGAGGAGGTTCGCACGCACGCGCCCGCTTCCCGGCAGTGGGTGGCCGACCTCGGAGACCTCGAGGCGACCGCGGCGCTCACCGAACGGGCGTGGAAGGAACTCGACGGCCTCGACGTCGTCGTCAACAACGCCGCGATCCCGAAGGTGCGCGCGATCGAACGGTTGTCCGGCGAGGACCTCGAGGAGACGATGCGTGTGAACCTGCTCTCGCCGGTGCGCATCGTACAGACGCTGCTGCCCAGGATGTTGGAGCGGCGACGGGGCATGTTCGTCAACGTCACCAGCCTGGGCGGGCGCGTCGGCATCCCGCACGAGTCGGCCTACTGCGCGTCGAAGTTCGCGCTGACCGGGTTCAGCGAGGTGATGCGCCTCGATCTCGAGGGAACCGGCGTCGAGGTCCGGCTGGTGATCCCGGGTCCCTTCGATACCGACATCTGGGACCGGCCCGGCACCGAGCCGGCCGTGTTCGCGCACGAAGTCGAGAAGCTTCCGCCCGAGGACTGTGCGGCCGGGATCGTCGAAGCGATCACGGGCGATCGCTTCGAGCACTACGTGCCCGACCTGAAACCCGTCGTCGAGTTCAAGACCCGGGACATCGAGAGCTATCTCGGCGGCCTGGCCGCGAACCTGCCGCGCTGAGCCCCTTCGGCCGGCCGGGCCCCGGCTACTTCGACGCGCGGAAGTCGAAGGCCACCTTGATCGCACCGCTCTCGTCCTGCCTGGCCAGGGCCGTGAACGCCTCGCGCCACTCGTCGAGGCGGAAGGTGTGCGTCAGGAGCCCGCCGAGGTCGATGCGGCCGCTCGAGACGAAGTCCAGGTAGTGCTGGATGCCGTGCTTGTGCTCGCCGTCCACGGTCTCGAAGCCGAACGCGTTCGACCCGACCAGGCGGACCTCCTTGAAGTAGAGAGGCGTCGATTCCCAGCGTTCCGGGCCATGTACGCCCGCCTGCACGAGCGTGCCGCGCGACCGCACCACGCGGCAGCCGACTTCGAGCGTCTCGGCCTTGCCGATCGTGTCGTAGACGACGTCGACGCCGCCGGGGAAGGCCATCGGCAGGCCGCGCGGCGTCTCGACGACTTCGCCCCCGGACCACTCCGAGACCTCCTCGATCAGCTTCAGCCGGTCGAACGGGTCCTCGAAGACGCGCGTGGCGCCGAACTTCCGCACGAGTTCGGTCTGCGAGCGGAAGCGCGAGACGACGCCCACCTCGACGTCCGGGTGAAGCGCCCGGAGGATCGCGACGTGGGTGCTGCCGAGCGCGCCGGCGCCGTAGACGAGCACCCTGCTGCCCGGGGCCGGCGGGTTGCGTGTCACGCTGTGGAGCGACACCGCGAAGGGATCCGCGAAGACGGCGACCTCGTCCGGAACGTCGTCGGGAACCGGGAACAGCATGGAATCGTGCGCGGGGACGATCTCGGCGAAGCCGCCCGTTCCATCGCTCGAGGTGCCGGTGTGGATGCCGGCCGTGAGCCGGCCGCCGCGGAAGTTGCGGCACAGGCTCAGATCGCCGCGCTCGCAGAACTCGCAGACCGGATCGACCCCGCGCGGTGCGCACGAGAGCCACGGATTCAGCACCACGCGCTGGCCGACTTCGAGGCCGCGGGCCTCGGGTCCGAGTTCGGCCACCGTTCCGACGTATTCGTGTCCCAGGATCTGTGGGAAGGTCGTGAAGGGGAAGAGCGGACTCTCGAAGCTGTTGCCGAAATCGCTGAAGACCTGCTTCGAATCCGAGCCGCAGATGCCGGTGAGGCGGGACTCGACGATCACCCAGTCCGGCCCGAGGAGACTCGGGTCGTCGACCGTCATCAGCTTCATCGGTGTCGTCGCGAGTCCGCGCAGCAGTTCGTTCGCGTCCTCGGGAACTTCCTGCTTCTCCGGCTCGACGCCGTAGACGAGTGCCTTCATCTCGCTTCTCCTCTGTGCATCCGATGCGCGCGGAACGTACCGGGCCCTGTTCAGCTTTCGGAATGCGGCTCCTCGGGGTTGGACCGCAGCCAGTCGATCGTGCCCTGGAAGTACTTCTCGGTATCCGGGAACTTGCCACCGACGACGTTCGCGAACCACCCGGGAACATAGATCTCGAAGACTCCGCTGCGGAGCTGGTCGAGGACGGGTTCGACAATGGCCGAGACGGGCAGCGCTTCGACGTTCGCGATCATCTCGTCGTTGCCCGGCTGCTGGAAGAGTTCGGTATCGAGCACTCCGGGGTTGACGACGTGCACTTCGACGCCGGTATCGCGCAGGTCGATCCGCATCGACTCCGTGAAGCCGGTGAGCGCGGCCTTGGAGGCCGTGTATGCGGCCTCGCCCGGAGGGCCCAGGCGGGCCGCCACCGACGAGAGGTTGACGATCCGCCCGCCGCGCTCGATCAGTTCGGGCAGCAGCGACAGGGTCAGTCGCACGGGAGAGAAGTAGTTGATCGACATCACGGACTCGACGACGTCGGGTGTCAGGTCCTGCACCGTCCGCCGCTTCGGGACGCCGGCGTTGTTGACCAGGACGTCGATGCCGCCGAGTTCCGCACTCGCGCGGCGGGCGAAGGAGGCGACGCCGTCGAGGTCGGCGAGGTCCACGGTCCACATCTTCGAGTCGGGCGAGTGCTCGCGCAGGCGTCCGAGCACTTCCTCCAGGCGGTTCGCGCGCCGGGCGCAGATGCCGACGACGGCTCCCTGCTTCGCAAAGGCCTCCGCAAGCGCGGCGCCGATCCCGCTGGACGCGCCGGTGACGAGTACGTGCTTGCCGCGAACGTCGTATCCCATCTCGGCTCTCCCCGGTTCGGCAACTCCCCCGCCCGTCATCGTAGCGTGACGACCGCATTCGAGAGGATCGGAGCGTCCCGCTGCTTCGACCGCGCCTCGACGAGGAGCCGGTCGCCGTCGTTCCAGTACGAGATCCGGTGGGTCTCGCCCGGGAAGGCGACGCCGCGAAAGCGAGCGCTGTCGCTCGCGACCCGTTCCGGGTTCCCCTCCAGGGGGCCATCGACGATGGCCTTGCAGACGATGCCGTAGGAGCAGAGGCCGTGGATGATCGGCCGGTCGAAGCCGGCCCGGGCGGCGAACTCGGAGTCGCAGTGCAGCGGTTGGACGATCCCCTTCTTTCGTCGTCGGAGGACGTCGCCGAGCGCAAAGAGCTCTTCGTCGGGAGCGAACGTCCCACGGATCGACGCCCGCGAGAATCTCGACTCGCAAGCCACGGAGACGAGCCCCGCATAGGACGACAGGGCTGGCTGAGACGCCTGAACCATCTCGGTTCCGCGGTCGGGGGCGCCTCATGGCTCGTCTCGCTCGATCCGGAAGAGATGGTGGACGCCCTGAAGCGCACGCCCGTGATCCTGGACGAGCGGATCTCGTCGCCCGTGCTGATCATGGGTCAGGGGCGCTCGGGGACCACGATCCTGTTCGAGCTGTTGAATCAGGATCCGGCGAACCGCGCTCCGCTGGGCTGGGAGGTCGCCAGCCCGGTGGCTCCCCCGGAACGGACCCTGGCGGACGGAATCACCCGTGGAGAGATCGCGCAGTGCGACAACGAGCTCCGGGACGACGTGCAGCCGGAAATGCTCGCGGCCTACGAGCACGGTTGGGACCTCCCGGTGGAATGCATCCACTTCATGGCCCCGGACTTCTCGTCCGACTACTGGACCGCGCTCTACACCGCGCGCGGGTACCTCGAGTGGAAGCTCCGAGAGAATCCGTCACCGCCTACGACTGGCACGAGAGGGTCCTGAAGCTGTTGCAGCACGGTCAGCCCCGGCGGCGGTGGCTCTTGAAATCCGCCGCACACACCCGTTGCCTCGACGTGATGCTGCGCCACTACCCGGACCTGCGCATCATCCAGACCCACCGGGATCCGGTCAAGACGATCCCGTCCACCGTCAGCATCACCGGCCACCTGCGCTGGTCACGCGCGAACGACGTGGACCTGCCCGACCTCGCAAGGATGATCCACCTCTCCTGCCGGGGCCTGATGCAGAAGGTGATGCGCGAGCGCGCCGACGGCACCATCCCGGACGCACAGATCGCGGACGGGCACTTCCAGGATCTGATGGCCGATCCGGTGGCTGCGGTGCGCGGGCTCTACGCGAAGCGGGGCTTCGACTTAACGGACGCGTTCGGCGAGCGGATCCTGCCTACCTCGCCCGGAAGCCCCGGGGAAAGTTCGGAACCCATCGTCATGCCACCGAAGCCTACGGACTGACGCGGGAACGGATCCGGAAGGACTTCGAGTTCTACACCAATCACTTCGGCCTGGCCCTCGAGGACTGACGGACGCGGGGGATCACCTCCCGCGCAAACGCGCGAAGGGTCTCGGGCCGGCCGAAGTCGCTGAACTGGATCACGAAGGCCTCGACGCCCAGCGCGACCTCGGACCGCAGGGCCTCGGCGATTTCTTCGGGACTGCCGACCACGAGCCCGCCCCAGGCCCCGAAGCGGCGCTGGGCCTGCGCCAGGATCTCGTCGCGACGGGCCGGCTCGGTGACCAGCGCGACCGGGTGTTGTACCGAGACGCGCGCGTTGCCGGCCAATGGCCGCAGCTCTTCGAGGTCTGCCACGCCATAGGACACGCAGTTCCACCAGTCCGCGTGCTCGCGCACCAGGGGCATCGTGAGCGTTCGCCCCGCGCCGCCGATGTGGATCGGCACCCGACCCTCCACGGGCCGGGGTCGTTGGATCGCCCCGTCGAGACGGAAGTGTTCGCCCGTGTAGGTGACCCGTTCGCCGCTCCAGAGCAGATCCAGGATCTCGAGGGTCTCTCCCAGCTGGGCAGCACGGTCCGCGGGTGCGTCGAAGCTAACCCCGAAGGCCTCGAGTTCCGCCGGCACCGATCCCCACCCGAGTCCGAGATCGAGCCGCCCGCCGCTGATGACGTCCAGCGTCGTCGCCATCTTCGCGAGGACCGACGGATGCCGAAAGGCGCTGCACAACACCATGTGACCCAGGCGGATCCGCTCCGTGCACATCGCGAGGGCCGTCGCCGTCGTCCAGGCCTCGAGACACGGCTCGTCCGGTGTCGCAGGCGCCCAGAGATGATCCATCAGCCACACGTGGTCGAAGCCGACCTCTTCGGCCACGCGCGCGCGGTGCGAGATATCTACGAACGAGAGCCGCCACTGCGGCAGGAAGACGCCGAACCGGATCACGATGCCGGGCGCTGCTGGACGGCCCGGACGAGGCCCGGGTCGCGATCCACGCGCCGGACGATCGCGCGGAGCAGGTGCGCGGCACGGTCGATCTCGGACACGACGAGGCGATCCCGCGAGTCGTGTTCCGAGTGCAGGCGCCGCGGGAACGCGCCGCCGGTATAGGCGCGGAGCGTGATCGCGGGGATGCCGTGGGCGAGGAAGCTGCGGCCGTCGGTCAGCGTGCCGTCCGGGAGCTCGCGGGCGGGCAGCGGATGGCCCCAGGACTCGCGAGCGGTTTCGTCGACGAGCGCCACCATCGCGTCCGGGCTGCGGAAGCGGCGCGTCGCGAAGCCGTCCTCCGGGATGTAGGCGAGCTCGCGCGAGGCTCCCACCGACTCCAGGTTCACCACCGCGATGGGCGCTTGCGGGTCCAGGCTCCGCGCATAGGCCCAGGAACCGAGCGCCCGCTCTTCCTCGGCCGCGAGGAAGACGATCCGCACGGTCGTAGCCGAATCCTCCGGCCGGTCAGAGAGTTCCTCCGCCAGGCGAAGCAGCGTGGCCACCGAACCCCCGTTGTCGATCGCGCCCGGGCTGGGGGTGCGCACCAGCGGACCCACGGATTGGAACCAGAACATCGCCGCCACCGGCACCATCGCGATGCTGGCCAACGCGAGCATCGGCGCGCGCGGGATCGAGCGGCCCCGTCGCTGCGCCCACGCACCCACCAGCGCGAGCGCTACCGCGAGCGCGGTTCCGGGCCCTTGGAGGTATCCCCAGCGCCCCCAGCTGAAGTGATCGCCGAAGTGCGTGGTGGTGTCGTAGTGCGCGGTGAAGATCAGCAAGGGTCCGCCGGGACGGCCGGGAAAGGAGCCGACCACGTTGGATTCCGTCGCGGACCAGAGCGCCGAAATCGGGGAGCGGAGGTACTCGAACTCGGCCAGCAGCATCGATGCCAGCACCGCAATCAGGGCCACCGCCAACACGTGGCGCCGCGCGCCGATCGCAGCGACGTAGCCAAGCGCGAGGAGGAGCGCCGCGGTCCAGACCAGCTGGAACCCGTGCGGGGTCGCCGTGAAGGCGTGCTCGCTCACCAGCGCACCGTGGGCTTCCAGGAAGTCGTGGAGGAAGCCCGCGACCCGCTCGAGGCCTTCGCACCCGTTCGCGCGCGGGATCAGGATCTGGTCGAGGATCTCATCGGTCGTCACGCGCGCTCCGACACGCCTTCCCGGCGCCGGGCCACGGATCCGGCGCCTAGCATTCGGCGCCCTGCCAATCGAAGCCGAGCACCTCTTCGACCGAGGGCATGTCCTCCGGCGACTGCGCCCGATGGATGGCCCGCATCGTCCCTTCCCGATCGATGATCACGACCCCGCCGAGCTGGAAGACGTCGGTCGAGGCCAGCCTCGAGCCCTCGACGTCGGCCTGGGCCGTCAGTTTCACCGTCTCGATCGGGCGGGTCAGCAGGCTTCGCAACGCGAGCGTCCACCAGTTTCCCCGGCCGAGGTCCATCGCTTCGTAGCCGCGCCGGTCCGGGTCGCCCAGGCAGGGGTACGCGACCCCCCACTTGTCGCAGAACGATCGCGCCTCGTCGGCGCTTCCCTGGCCGATGGCGATCACGCGCAGACCGCGTTGCTCGAACTCTCCGAGGTTCTCTTGCACCTCCACGAGGTGCTGGCGGCACAGGGGTCAACCGAAGTGGCGCAGGAAGTACAGCACGACGGGTCGCTCGCTCCAGAGCTGGGACAGCTTCACCGCGCCGCTGGCGCTCGAGGCGTCTCCGAGGGAAAGGTCGGGGGCCGGTCGTCCGGATCGCTCGAGTGCCACTTCTCGGTCTCCCATGCGGGCTTCTGTCCGCTGCGCGGCAAGGATACCCGAACACGGAGAGCGCGACCCGGCGTTCGCGCTCCCGCGCTGCCGCAGTCAGGCGGGCAGCGCGAAGCGCTCCGCCAGGTCGTCCGGACTGGCCGGCGCGCGCCCGAACTCGCTGGCGAACCCGACCACTTCCTCGACGAGTTCGCGGTCGCCGCGCAGCTGGTCGAGCACGCCGACGTAGCTCTCGAGGCCGTTCCGGTCGGGCAGCGGCCCGTGGAGCCACGCGCCGCTCAGGAAGCACTTGAGCAGCGGTCTCGTGCACACTCCGGCGTCGAGGAACGCCATCGCGAGGCGCAGGTGTCCCGGCTCGAAGATCGCAAGCGAGGTGATCATGTCGGATACGTCGGGTACATCAGGATGCGCAATCCCGCCTTCCGGACCCGGGCGATCACTTCACGATAGATGGACGTCTCCGCATAGCATTGCGCCCCCGTTTCCGGATCCCCCACGTGGAAGTGCACGATCGAAGCACCGGCATCCGCACACGCGAGGATGTCGTCGGCGATCTCGGCGGGCGTGACTGGTACCTGCGGATGCTCGGCTCGCGAGACCGCCTCGTTCAGTCCGACCTCGATCAGGACGCGCTTCATCCGTCGATCTCCCGCGAGCCGGGATCCGGAACGAAAACGGGCCGGGTGCGAGCGCGGCGCCCGGATCGCCTCGGCCGGGCCGGGGTTCCGGTGGGCGCTTTCACGGTGTCTCCTCCTCCAGACGGGCAGTCCGATGGTATCCGAAGCGGGATGGCGCGCTTCGGGTCCGCGAGCCGCGCCCGGGGCCTGCGGTACGATGCCTCCGCCACCGGAGGAGCGCCTGCCCGATGATGCTCGAGCCCTATCGCGTGCTGGACCTGACCGACGTGCGCGGACAGGTCGCGGGGATGATGTTGGGCGACCTCGGTGCCGACGTGGTCCGCGTCGAAGCCCCAAAGGGAAGCGCCGCGCGCCGGGCCGGCCCGCGTCTGCCCGACGGTCCCGAGGCCGAGCGCAGTCTGTCGTTCGCGGCCTACGACCGGAACAAGCGCTCGGTCGTGCTCGATCTCGACCTGCCCTCCGGGCGCGCGTCGTTCCTCGCGTTGGTGGAGGGCGCGGATTTCGTGCTCGACTCCGGCCCTCCGGCGCTGCTCGACACGGCGGGCCTCGGGCACGAGCGCCTGCTCGAAGCGAACCCGACGCTGGTCCACGTGCGCGTGACCCCGTTCGGGATCGACGGCCCCGCCGCCGACCGCCTCGCGAGCGATCTCACGCTGGCCGCGCTCGGAGGCCCCCTCTGCCTCCAGGGCGATCCGGACCGCCCCCCGGTGCGGATCAGCGTCCGGCAGGCCTGGCGTCACGCCGGTGCCGAGGCCGCGGTCGCCGCCCTGATCGGCCACGCGCGGATGCGCACGACCGGCAAGGGCGTCTTCGCCGACGTCTCCGCGCAGACCGCGATGACCTGGACGATGCTCCAGGCCAGCGTGGCCCACGCGATCCAGGGCCGCGACTTCGAGCGCGAGGGTTCCGCGCTGCAACTCGGTGGCACGGCGCTCCGCCTCGTCCACCCCTGTGCGGATGGCCACGTCGTGGCGCTTCCCCGGGGCGGCGTGGTCGTCGCGTTGAAGGAGTGGATGATCGCGGACGGTCTCGTCGACGACGCGTGGTTCGCGCGCGAGGACTGGGACACCTACGACAACCGCTTCGTGCGGGGCGAGGAGCTCCAGATTCCGCACACCGAGGTGCTCGCGCTCTTCGAGCGCTTCCTGCTGCTGCACCGCAAGGACGAACTCTTCTCGCGGGGGCTCGCGGCCGGGGCGACGATCGCGCCGGTCCAGACCCTGGACGATCTCCTCGCCTTCGGGCAGCTGGACGCCCGCGGCTACTTCCGCGAGGTCGCGCTCGCGAACGGGCAGCGGGTGCGCGCGCCCGGGGCCTTCGCGAAGCCCGGCAGCGGCGCGCTCCCGACGCGGCGGCCCGCGCCGCGGCTCGGCGAGCACACCGACGAGATCCTGGCCGAACTCGAAGCCGGCGGCCGTCCGCGCCCGCGGGTCGAGGTTTCGAAGCAGGAGCTTCCGCTCGCGGGCCTGAAGGTGGCCGACTTCAGCTGGGTCGGCGTCGGACCCATCTCGGGCAAGTACCTGGCCGACCACGGCGCCGACGTGATCCGCATCGAGTCGCAGGGTCGCCCCGACGCACTGCGGACCGCGGGTCCGTTCCTGGACGGCAAGCCCGGGTGGAACCGCTCGCAGTTCTACGGCGAGTTCAATACATCGAAGCGCAGCCTCGCCCTCGACCTGAAGCACCCGCGCGCGCGGGAGGTGACCGACCGGCTCCTCGGCTGTGCCGACGTCGTGCTCGAGAGCTTCACACCGGGGACCATCGACCGGATCGGGATCGGGTACGAAGCGGCGACGGCGTTGAACCCGTCGGTGATCCTGGTCAGCACCTGCCTGATGGGGCAGACGGGTCCGATCGCGAAGATGGCGGGCTACGGGTACCACGCGGCCGCGGTCGCGGGCTTCTACGAGCTCACCGGGTATCCCGACCGCGCCCCGGCCGGTCCGTGGAACGCCTACACCGACACGATCGCGCCGCGGTTCCTGACGGCGACGTTGCTCGCGGCGCTCGACCACCGGCGCCGCAGCGGAGAGGGCCAGCACATCGACCTCGGGCAGATGGAGGCGGCGCTGCAGTTCCTGGCGCCCGAGATCCTGGCGCGGCAGGCGACCGGCGAGGTCTTCACCCGGCGCGCGAACCGGCTGCAGGACGCGGCTCCACAAGGGGTCTACCCGTGCGCCGGCGTCGACGAATGGTGCGCGATCGCGGTCGACGACGACGCGCAATGGGCCGCGTTGCGCGGGGTGCTCGGCAACCCGGCCTGGGCACGGGATCCCGCGCTCGACGGGCTCGCCGGCCGGCTCGCGGCCCACGATCGGATCGACGACGGGATCGCGGAATGGACCCGGAACCTTGCGCCGCGCGCGGCGATGGAGCAGTTGCTCGGCGCCGGGGTGCCGGCCGGCCACGTGCAGCGCAGCAGCGACCTCGCGGTCGACCCGCAGTTGCGCCACCGCGGCTTCCACCGGACCTTCGACCACGCCGAGATGGGTCCCATCCCGTACAGCGGCCACCAGTTCCGCATCCGCGGCTACGACAACGGTCCCCGCGGCCCCGCGCCGCTGCTCGGCGGAGACAGCTTCGAGGTGCTGACGGCCGTGCTCGGCTTCGACGACGAAACGGTGGCCGGGCTGATGGGCGAGGGCGCGATCGCCTGATCGCCCCGCTGGGCGGGCCGGAACGCGGAGCCGATCAGCGCGCCGGCCCGGGCGGCGCGTAGACGTCGATCCGGGCCGGGACCGCGGTCGCATCCACCGAGATGCGACAGCGTCCATGGGTCCGCGTCACGCCGCGCGCCATCTCGAGCGCCAGCGCGTGGAGTTCGGCGGTCAGGTCTTCGGGAAGCTCGAGATAGGGGCGGGCGTCGCCGGGCACCTCGACGCAGACGTGGCCTTCGGCGCGGCCGCGCGCGGGCCGGACCGCGCGGACGCGGCCGCGCGCGAGCACCACGGTCTCCTCCGGGAGCGCGGCCGGCGCGACCGCGTCTAAGTCGACCAGGGGCGCGCAGCCGCCCGCGAGATCCGCGGCCAGACTCGCCTGCACCTCTGGCGCAAGGCGCGCCCGGCACGTGTAGTTCGGGTGATCGATCCCGAGCGTCGCCGGCTCGCCGGCCCGGAATGCGGCCGCCGCCTCGGCCGGAAACCGGAATCGGATGTACTGGACCGCCGAGATCCGGTCGTCCTCCATCTGGTCCGGGTCGAAGACCGCGCGCACCGCGTGGCCGCCGACCTCCAGTGTGACGTGTTCGTCCAGTCCGACGAGGCGGTCGAGTGCCGGGCGGATCTCGGCCAGGTCCGTGATCTCGATGAACAGGGTCGCGGTCAGTTCGTCTTCGCCCGGGATCAGCTCGTTGTAGACGTCGAGTTCGTGCTGGATGCCGGCGGCGTCGCGGGTTCCCTCGACGCGGCACATCTCGAGGACCTGCCATCGCAGCGTCTCGCGATCCTCGAACAGGAGCGTCACGCGGTCGCCGATCTCGACGCGGCGCAGATCCTTGTGCGCGATGATCCGCCCGCGGAGCTCGTCGCGACACGCCTCGAAGACCGCGGCCTCCGGGATGTCGGAGAGTTCGAGGCGCTTCACGCGGCCGGGATCCCGTAGGCGTGCCGCATCAGCACCACCGGGTGCATGGCCTTGCGCCCGAGTCCCTCTTCGATACGCAGCGCAGAGAGGGGACAATCGGTGGCGACGTGGTCCGGAGCGGCATCGTCGATGCGCCCGAGCATCTTCTCCGCGACCTGCATCGACGCGTCGTGGAAGCGGGCCTGCATCCCCCAGGTGCCGTCGACGCCCGAGCACGCGTCCACCAGCACGACCTCGTCCGCGCAGAGCTTCAACAGGTCGCGCGAACGGAATCCGATGTTCTGCGCGCGCAGGTGACAGGGCGCATGATAGGCGACCGTGCCCAGCGAGCGCTCGAAGGCACGGCTCAGCTTCTTCGCTCGCGCGAGTTCGTAGAGGTACTCCATCAGGTCGCGCGTCGCCCCGGCGACGCGCCGCGCGCCCTCGTCGTCCGGCAGCAGACGCGGGTACTCCTCCTTCAGCATCAGCGAGCAGGAGGGGCCCGGCACGACGACGGCCGCGCCCCGCTCCACGTGCGGGAGCAGGTCGTCCACGTTCCGGCGGGCATTGCGTCGGGCGGAGTCGAGGTCGCCGGTATCGGTGAAGGGCATACCGCAACAGCGCCCGTAGGCGACGTCGACGCGCACGTCGCTGTGTTCCAGCACCAGGACGGCCGAGCGCCCCGTGATCGGGTCGTTGTAGTTCGCGGAGCAGGTCGTGAAGAGGACGGCGTTCCCGTTCGTGCCTTCGGCCCGCGGTCCGCCGCGCTTCCGGAACCAGTCGTCGACGGTCTCGTGGTAGAAGGACGGCTGCACCCAGTCGCGGTGGATGCCCACCGTCTTCTCCATCATCACCCGCGAGAGCCGGTTCCGGTTGGCGAAGTTCATCAGCGGCGGAACCGCCGACCCGACCTTGCCGAGGAGGTCCGTCCTCGTCGTGAGCTTGCGGGCGAGCGGCACGCCGTCGCGCTTCGCCCGTGCGAGTTGCTGGCGCCGCATCAGCGCGGGGAAGTCGATGTCCCACTCGTGCGGCGGCGTGTACGGGCAATGGTTGTAGCAGAGCTTGCAGTGGTAACAGAGCTCGTTCACCCGATCGAAGCCCTCCATCGTGACGCCCGCGATCTCGTCCCCGGTGGCGTCGATCAGATCGAAGAGCTTCGGGAACGAGGGACAGAGGGGGAGACAGCGGCGGCACTGGTGGCACACCTCGCCGACCCGCCGGAGCTCGATCTCGATCGCGTCCGGGTTCACATAACCGGGGTCTTCGTACGCCCACTGCGTCGTGGGCCACTCCGGGGGTGCGACCTTCATGACGTTCCCTCTCCGATGGTGCACGCCGCTGCCTGCGCCCCGGCGACTCTAGCCGCCGCCGGCGTCCCGATCCGCAGCAGACGTGTCCGGACCCGGCCGGATACGAGAAGGGCGGAGCCGCGTGGTGGCGGCTCCGCCCTTCGACCGATCGCGACGCGCGCGCGGCTAGAGGGTCTCGAGCCCGTCGAGCGCCTTCTGGAAGCGGCCGGCGTGGCTCTTCTCGGCCTTGGCCAGCGTCTCGAACCACTCGGCGACGTCGCCGTGGCCCTCGTCCCGCGCGGTCTTCGCCATGCCCGGGTACATCTCGGTGTATTCGTAGGTCTCGCCCGCGACCGCGGCCGCGAGGTTCTTGTCCGTGGCGCCGATGGGCTTTCCCGTCGCCGGGTCGCCCGCGGCCTTCAGGTAGTCGAGGTGGCCGTGGGCGTGGCCGGTCTCGGCTTCGGCGGTGTCGCGGAAGAGTCCGCCGACGTCGGGGTAGCCCTCGATGTCGGCCTGCTTCGCGAAGTACAGGTAGCGGCGGTTCGCCTGGGACTCGCCGGCGAACGCGTCCTTCAGGTTCTCGTGGGTCTTGCTGCCCTTCAGGTCGGCCATGACGTGGGTCTCCTCGTGAAACGCTTGGAAAAGAGAGCGGGGATTCTAGCCGGGGGACCACCGGGGACCACCGGATTCGACCGACCGCGCCGGAAACCCGCCCGTTCGGCCACCGCCGGCACCCCGTGGGGCCGACGGTTGCCACAAACCGCCGCCGGCCTCCACCCTTCCTTGTGCCATGATGGCCCGATCCGGAGGCGCCATGACCCTGCTGCGCTCGGCTGCTCGTACGTTCCCGCTCACCGTGTCGGTGTTCCTGATCGCGATCGCCGCAGGCGCCACGCCCACCAACGTGATCCTGATGATCGGCGACGGGATGGGTCCGGCGCACGAACAGGCGGCCCGTCTCTACTCGGGCGGTGCGCTCGCCTGGGACGCGGCGCCGTTCCAGGCCCAGATGACGACCGATTCGCTGAACGGCACCACGGACTCCGCCGCGTCGGCTTCGGCCATGGCGACGGGCCAGAAGTACTTCAACTTCGCGATCAGCCAGAACTTCGACGGCACGATGCCTCAGACGTCGCTCGAGGTCGCCGCCAGCCGCGGAAAACGGACCGGACTCGTGACGACCTCGTTCATCGAGGACGCCACGCCGGCCGGGTTCGGTGCGCACGCGGCGACCCGGTTCTTCTACGACGACATCACCACCGACTACCTGGGGTCGAGCCGGCCCAACGTGCTCTTCGGAGGGACGCAGCCTGGCGATCCCTTCACGGGCCCCGGGATCGATCCCGCGCGGGCGGCGGCCGCTGGCTATGCGGTCGCTACCAACCGGGCCGAGTTGTTCGCGATCGACCCGACGACGACGTCCCACGTCTCGGGGCAGTTCGGCACGTTCGGGAACCCGTACGAATGGGAACAGGCGCAGGGCAACACCACCTTCTACGACGCCAACCCGTTCCTGTCCGAGATGACGAGCGTGGCGCTCTCGGTGCTGAACCAGGATCCGGACGGCTTCTTCCTGATGGTCGAGCAGGAGGGGACCGACAGTTCGGGCCACAACGACGGAAGCCCGAGCAGCCGGATCGGCGCCAACGTGTTCGCGACGCTCGAGTTCTCGAACGCGGTGCAGACCGTTCTCGACTGGATCGCGGCGCGGCCCGACCCGACCGACACGCTGCTGATCGTGACCGCGGACCACGAGACCGGCGGTCTGCAGATCACGAACGACAACGGGCCCGGGAACCTCCCGACGGTGACCTGGGCGGGCACGAGCCACACCAGCACCCTGGTCAACGCCTATGGCTGGGGCCCGAACGCGAGCGCCATCACCGGCGTGATCGACAACACCGACCTCTTCGCGGTCACGACGGTGCCCGAGCCCGGCCTCGCCGGGTTGCTCGGGATCGGCGCCATCGCGTTCGGCGCCCGCCTCAGGCGCGCGAGAAGAACAGCCAGTTCGTCTCGCGCTCCTCGATGAAGGGGTTGTCGAACTGGACCTCCTCGACCGCGAGGTTGCCGAAGACCCGGCGCATCGCGTCGCCGAAGGGCGTGTGCGGCGCGTGCGACCAGACGCCGAGCACGCCGCCCGGCGCCAGGTGGTGCCGCGCCATCCGTAGCCCGTCGTCGCTGTAGAAGCCGGCGTTGTCGTCTCCCAGCCATTCGTCCGGCGAGTGGTCGACGTCGATCAGGACCAGGTCGAAGGTCTCCTGCGGCGCGCCCGCGAGCAGCGCATAGACGTCTCCCTCGACGATCTCGAGGCGCGGCTCCGCGTTCAACGCGTCCGAGAGCGGGACCATTCCCTTGCGGATCCAGTCGATCACCTGCGGCAGGTACTCGACGACGCGGACTCGGCCGACGCGGTCGGAGCCGAGCGCTTCGTGCGCGGTATACCCGAGGCCGAGCCCACCGACCAGGACGGCGAGGTCGCGCCCGGCGTGCATCGCGAGGCCCAGGCGCGAGAGCGCGCGTTCCGACGCGGTGTTGAGGCTGCTCATCAGGAACTCGTGGTCGAGCGTGATCTCGGTGATGCGCTCCGCGCGGTCGAGCGGGTTCGGGCGCGTCCGCAGGCAGATCATGCCGATCGGGGTCTCGACTGCGTCGAGCACGTCGATGTCGAAGAGGCTGCTCACGGGGCCGGGACTCCTGCGGGAACGTCGATGTAGATCGGCGACGACCACGCGCGTTCGTTCGCGGGCGCGAGGCAGTCGTCGGAGGCGTCGGTGCGGAAGTCGCCGAAGCACGGTTCGACCGAGACCGGATTTCCGGCGGCATCGAAGCGCGTGCGCAGCTGGTCTCCGTTGATCGCCGGCGTCGCCTCCTGGACCGCGCGCGCGTAGTAGAGCACGTCGCGTCCGGACGCGGGAAGGTCCTCGTCCTCGAAACGCACCGCGCAGCCGTCGGGAGAGGGCTCGCACTCGAAGCGCTTCCACGGGTCCTCGATCAGGTCCTCGGGGCGTTCGCCCGGCTCGGTCCGCGGCCGGATCCGCACGATCTCGATTGCCTCGATCGCGTGCCGGACGTCGCCCGGGTGGTCGCACTCGCCCGCGCACAGCGCGGCCAGGCGCTCCGGGGAGAGCGCGCCGCGAGTCGAGGCGGGACAGCCGGGCTTTTGGACGAACGCCCCCGCGGCGCGGACCTCGAAGCGCGGGATCCCGGTCATCTCGGCTTCGCCCCCCATCGGGACGGCGCCGTCGGGGCCGTTCAACAGGTCGAACCAGAGCAGGATCTTGGGACCGCTCGTGCCGTAGACCTCGCGCTGCTTCAGGGCGCTCCAGACGGCCTCGCGGGTGCGCGCGGCGGCGTGCACGGCCACGATGCCGCCCGGATAGGTGAAGCTGGTGACGCGCTCCGAATCCATGTTCCGAATGTCGGGCGGGAGCGGCATCGCGCGGTCCGGGTCGTCCACCGGCAGCGCGTCGCGGGGACTCATGAAGCGGTTCTGCATGCCCGGCGAGAACGTCATCTTCTTGCGCGCGTACTGCTTGTACCCGGTGCCGGGGCGCGACGTGTGGTCGTCGGTCGAGCCGATGAAGCCGAGCCGGAAGCGAAGCGGCGCGCCGTCCGCATCGGTCTCGTCCCGGCTCGACAGTGCCAGCGCGTACTGGACGGACTCCGTGGCCCGGTAGTTGAACGCGGGCTTGAAGCAATCGCGGCACTGGTCGCAGTCGAGCCAGTCCTCGGGCCTGGTGTCGGGGAAGACGAAACTCGGCGTGACGTTCGCCTCCATCGCGAGCCGCTGCGCCCGGGCGACGAGCGCATCGCACTCCGTGGCGGGGATGTCGCCGCAGCGCTCGCGTTGGATCTCGCCCGCCCGCCAGCAGCAGGGGAGGAAGTCGGCCGTCGGTGCGGGGCAGGAGAGGGTGCCGTCCGCGGCGCGCGTGAAGTTGCGGAAGCTCCGGTACTGCTCGCTGTTGCCGTGGCCGGACATGATCTCGATCAGGCGGACCTTCTCGGGGTCGTGCATCCGGCTCGTGAGCGTCTTGTCCCAGGTCGCGAGAGGCGGCGTATAGGACCCCCAGGCATTGCCGTGCGGGATCACCAGCGTGTCGAAGCCCCACTCGTCGAGCTTGCGGTAGAGCACGTCCGGGGTGGGCGCGTTCTCGTGACAGTCGGGGGGGAGCTCGCGGCTGTCGACGTCGCGCGGGCATTCGGGCACGTCGATGATCCGGTCGATCATCCACTCGAGGTCCTTGTACTGCCCCCAGTGCAGCGGGTCGACGAACCGGCCCATGCCGGCCTGCCGCACCGACATGAAGAGGCCGATGTCGGCGCCGTACGGCCGCGAGTTGATCGCGCGCGCCGGGAGTTCGTCATCCTCCTGTCCGAGGAAGATCACGTTCTTGTGGCCCCAGTGCGTTTCGGGGGTGAGGCCGACCTGGGTCCACTCCCAGCCGGCGAAGACCATCAGGTCCTGGTTGGCCGGGTCGTTCGCGCGCGCGTTGCAGGCGCGCACCGCCCGGCGCGTCTCCGCCCAGTGTTCGGGCGTCAGCCCCTCCGCGTGATCGTTGTGGCTGAAGAAGTCGAGTTCCGAGCAGTAGCGCGCGAAGTCGCATGCATCCGCGAGCGTGTGCGCTCCCTCGCCGCCCATGATCGGGAGCGCCAGCGTGAAGGCGTCGGGCGAATAGGTGGTGTGGACGTGCAGGTCGCCGAACAGGATCTGCTTCGCCGCGAGCGCGCGCGGCGTGCCGCTGCGGGCCTCGAGGGCCGCAGCGGTGGCCGCGGTGGCGGCATCGCGCGCGGCGAGGACCTCGGGCGGATGGGCCGCTCCCTCGATCGCCCCGTTCGGGCGGTCGCTGCCGCTGCAGGAGGTGGCCCAGGCCATCAGGGCCAGCAGGCCGACGGAGCGGATCGCGATGCGCACGGTGGCTCCTCCCTCGGTGTGGTGCCGGCTGCAACGGTAGGGGATGGGCCTCCGGACCGGGCCGCGCGCCGCGTGCAAAGGGTCCACGCCTCCCTCCCTTTTCCCTTGCGTGCCGTTGGCGCAGGGGGTTGACACGTCAGCGGAAGTGAATGAATATTCATTCACGATGATCACCCGGGACCGCCTCGTCGCCGCTGCCCTCCAATGCTTCTCGGAACGCACGGTGGAGGGGACCCCGGTCCCCCTGATCGCCGGCCGCGCCGGCGTGGCCACGGGCACGCTCTACCGGCACTTCGAGGGCAAGGAGGCACTCGCGAACGCGTGCTTCCGCGTCGCGAAGAACGCGCTCGGCGACGCGATCGCACCCGCGCTGGCGGCCGACGTCCCGGCGCGCGAGGCGTTCCACGCGATCTGGCGGGGGCTCTGGCAGTTCGCGGTCAAGCACCCGGCCGCGCTCCGCTTCCTCGAGACGCACCACCACGAGGCCTACCTCGACGACGAGAGCCGGTCGACGCGCAGCGCGGTCTTCGACGGGATCCGCGGCTTCGTCGAGCGCGCGCAGGCGCGCGGCGAGATCCGCCCCGGGGACGGCGGGCTGTTGATCGCGCTGGCCTTCGGCGCCTTCGTCGGCGCGGTGAAGGAAGCGGACCAGGGACACCTGGCACTGGACGACGCCGGCATTGCCGAAGCCGAGCAGGCGGTGTGGGCGATGCTGGCCGCAACGGAGGACTGAGATGGGTCGCAGCGAATGGATGGGAAGATGGGCCGTGGTGACAGGAGCCTCGAGCGGGATCGGCGAGGCGTTCGCCGATCGCCTCGGCGCGGACGGAGCGCACGTCGTCCTC
>Ga0114931_10002770_pt1 | contig 22281 bp, 35 predicted proteins | sample 2SBtaG_FD_89579 | JGI IMG/M metagenome (GOLD analysis project Ga0114931, IMG submission 89579) | Deep subsurface microbial communities from Kolumbo volcano to uncover new lineages of life (NeLLi) - 2SBTROV14_V59a metaG | ecosystem: Environmental > Aquatic > Marine > Volcanic | place: Kolumbo... | reverse complement strand
TGGATTTACAACTTCGTATTAGAAGAAAATATGCAAACAAAGAAACATTCTTCAAACAATTAACAAAATACTTAGCAACTAAAGTAAACTGGCTCTATATTAATTATGAAATAGATGGATCATTAAATCATAAAAACCATCTGATCAGAACTGCAGGATCTCTAAATAAACAAGGATTCAAAACATTCTTAGGACATACACCTGAAGACATTCCATTAATAGCTCCAATCTTTAATCTTGAAAATAGACAATATCCAATATTTCCATTTCATCATGGATGCTACACTGACTCGGAGATAAAATATTCTGTTCCAACAGATATAGTAAAGATTTGTAGACAATTTGTTTTAGAAAAGAAAATAGGAAAGATTGAAGCTCAAAATAAATCTCTAAAAGATTTCTTTAAACCTGCATCTACTGGAAACTTTCAACCATTCACACCATGCATCCAATTCTTTGAAAGCCAAGAATATGGAGATATGCAAGAGTGTAGAAAAAGAGTCCTTTTCATTCTTGCATCTCATCATAGTAATTCCCCTGATCTAATTGGAACTTTAAGAAATTGGAATAGAATTTTTCTTGGTGGATATTTGAGAGATGAACTTATCCAAACCACTGTGAAGAGTACAACTGGCAAAGTTGGGTGTACATACATCAAAGAAATTCTAGGCAGTATCGGTAAGTTAGATGTTTGTAAGGGGTGTTCAAGATGCAAGAGGAGGTAGATAACAAAATGCAAACCATACTAGAAAAGCCAATGAGTTTGGCACAACAAAGGAGACAACTCAAGACAGTAATTTTCTTGAGATCAGTACCTCAATTTGTAGATTTCAATTTGAGGAGTGAAGGACCTTTTGAGAAAGAAGATGTGCTTCGTGCAGAAATTGACGTTGCTAATGTTCTGATCTTGAAAGGTAGAGCAAAGGAGTTCGATATAGATTAGGAGGATGATTCAAATGAGTGAAGCAAAACAAATGCGAGATAAAATCCTGAATGATATTCAGGCGTTGAAACAAGATAATAGTTCTTGGAAAAAACAGATCCAAGAGAATGAAAGAAAGATTGCAGAGCTTGAGCAAATAGCCAAAGCTTTGGAAAAACTAGGGGGAGATGAAAAATGAAAGATTTGAAACGAAGATATGTGTATGAAGAAACTCATAACGAAATAGTGGAATGGGCAAAAAGAAAAGAAATTAGATCTCCAAACAATAAAGACAATTTCCCATTCTTTCTGAGCGAGTATTTGAAGGAACTCAAAGGAGGAAAACCTGATGTTAATCTGTCCTAGTTGTAATGTGATGATGGATTCGTATCCTGGATATTCTTCTATTTTTGAATGTCCAAATTGTAAACAACTTAGGACTACTGCTCGAGGTGGAGAGATTAAAGTCATAAAAATATGGGAGGAAAATCAAAATGTGGAAAGGGTATGAATCATTACCAGCATACTTTGGTGGTAAAAGAAAACTAGCAAGAAAGATAATGAGTTTTGCTCAAGGAAAAATCTTCATAGATGCTTTCTTAGGTGGTGGAAGTGTATCTTTACTTGCTAAAGCACAAGGATACAAAGTAATTAGTAATGATATTTCAGTTAGATCTGATATTGTTGGAAAAGCAATCATAGAAAATAAGAGAACTAAGTTATCTGATTATGATATTTATTCTTTATTCAAAGAGACTGATAATAATTTCATTCATGAAACATATCCTAATCTTCTTTTAGATAAGGATGAGAAATTATTAGATAATGCTTTTGCTAATGCTAAATCAAATCTTCAGAAACTTTTGTTGATCAAGTTCTTGTTTAAGTATAAACCATTTAGTATGCTGTCCAATAAGATTCCTGAGAATATAGCAACAAGTAATCTAAAAGTGATTAAGCCACACTTGAAATATATGTTTAAACCTACTAAGGCATTTAAACAAATTAAAGAACAAATCAATCAAGGTGTCTTCAATAATGGACAAGATAATGAACATCATAAAGAAGATGTTTTTGAATTTTTAGATAAAGTAAAAGGGGATACGATTTACTTTGATCCTCCCTATGCAGGATCTCAAAGTTATGAAGAATTTTACAATATACTAGATAGTATTCTCATTCAAGAAAAGATTCCAGTAACTAAGAGTAAATTCAATTCTGGTGATGCAGAGGCATTTCTTCACAAGTTGATTGAGAAATCAATGCATATTCCGAAGGTAATCCTTAGCTTTGGAGGTCCTGACATAGATGGACAAAAAATGCTAAGCATAGTGCAAGAGCATAGACCTGCAGAACTTCACGAAGTCCAACATAAGTGGGCTATTACTGCAACAAAAGAATCTATGCAAACTGCAACTGAAATATTGGTGGTGACAAAATGAAAACAGAATTAATACAAGTAGATAAAATAATTGAGAATGAATATAACCCTAATGAGATGGATGATAATTCGTTTAAGAAATTAGTTCTCAATATCAAAAGAAAAGGATTTAGAAAACCGCTTGAAGTAAGAAAAGTCAATGATAAGTATGTTATCATAGATGGCGCTCATCGTTTCAAAGCGTGTAAACAATTAGGATTTACAGAAGTAGAGTGTATTGTTGACAATGTAGATGTAACAGAGGCAATGGTTGATACTCTTAATGCAAACATCCATGGGACTCATAATCCTTACAAAGAAGCTCATATGTTTAAGAAAATCAATCAGAGATACAAACTTGAAGATATGGAAAAAGTTCTGAATTATGATCAAACTGATATCAAGGACAGATTAGAACTTCTTGGTTTGCCTGATGATATTAAAAGACAAATAGAAGAAAGAGAAGAGAAAGAAAAGAATGAAGCACTCTTTGCTATGACTTTTGTGATTAAAGAAAAAGAAAAGGATATTGTAAACCAAGCTTTAGATCTTTGTGAAAATAGTGATGATAGGAATAATGCATTTATTGAGTTGTGTAAAAATGTAATCAACAATTCCTCTAAAATTGAAAAAGGTGCTACCAATGATGTTGAATAGAGAAGCTATGCTTAATTATCTCCATTATGTCGAGATGATAACACTTAGGGCTAATCATATCAGAGATGAAGCATTTCTGAACTCACTTCATGGAATTAAGTTTTTTTATGTAGATGAAAATATAATGAAATATCTTTCTCCAAATTACACTACAAATAAAATCGGGATCAGAAATATGCCTTTTGATAGATTTATTCTATTGAACTCCTTTGAGCTTGTTGGACAGAAGATAAAAGGGATGATATTTACTAAATTTCTTGATGAGGTAACTTTGAAGGAAACTATTGGTGCTTATTTTATAGTAGAGAGATATGGTGGTACAAAGATCCAAACATATAATTTTGGGATCGAATATAATGGTACAGATATCAAGGAACATAATTTACAAACAAATGATAAAGATCTGAAATGGAATAGAGAGGATGCAAAACTTATCAAAGAAGCAAAGATTTTATTTTGTAATTTTCTTGATTTTTTAAATCACCCTGAAGTTATCAGTATTAAAGTTGAACGGACTGAAGAACAGAATAAGAAGAGAATTAAGAGAGGTAAGCCTCCTTTACCATCTTATAATTTCATTAAAGTTACTGGGCAATTGAAAAATTATGTTGATTCTCTAAATGATGGATCAAATTTTTCATATAGTCATAAATTCTGGGTCAGAGGACATTTTAGAACTTTGAGAGATAATCAAAGGTATGGAGACAAAGCAGGCACTAAAATTTGGATCCCACCATTTGTCAAAGGACAGGGAATGTTAATTGAAAAAGCATACAATGTATGTCAAGGAGTTAGCACTAATGGATAAAACCAAGTCTCAGACGAAGTCTCAGAAATCACAGCTTGAACGATTTGGAAATAAAATACATAAGTTCACGAATGCCGAAAGGAGGAAAGGGGGTAAAATAGTTTCTGATAAGAAGAAACTGTCCAATGCTTTCAATTCTATGAAATCTGGAAAGTATTCTGATAAAGTGCCTCATTGTCATACTTGTACTATTAAGAAGCAATGTAGTTATTATGATTCTAAAGATGGTAAAGCTGCATGTAAAGTTCTAGATATTCCTGGATATCGAGATCTTGTTTTTGCACTTAGATGGCAAAAGGATGAGGATTTTGATTCAGTTATTAGTAAGCATGTCCAGAAATTATATTTGAAAGAACTTACTAAGAATGATTGGTATTCTATCAAAGATTTTCTCTTGATCTTATTGAAAGTCAAAGAGACTAAATTCAAGAAAGCTGAAGATCAAACAGTCAATATTCAAATTAATAATTTCCATACTGAATTTACTATATTCAAAGATACAACTATCAAGATCCTAAAGAAACATCCTAAAATAATGAAAGAGTGGAGGGATGCAATTGAATCAGCTAAGCAGTCCGATTGAAATTGCACTCTTTGAAAGTTTTGGGGATCCTACTTATGATAATTTCATGGAGTTTGTTAAGAGATACTTAGCACCTCATATGGAACAATATTTCATAGAAGAAAGTTACTATGAAGAATGGTTTGAGCTAGAACGAAAAAATAAGAATAATGCTATTGAAGCTCCAAGAGGACACAGTAAATCAGAACTATTCACAGTATGGCTCACTATTTATTTTGCAGTTTATAGGATTAAGAAAAGTCAGATAATATCTTCAGTTAGTGGGGATCAAACAAACGAGTTATTTGATAGGATAAAATATTTCTTTTATGTTTCTCCACATTTGAATCAAGAGTTTAAACCTGATGGTGCTGATAAGAATGTAAGTCTTAGTTCTTGGAATTCTAAGAAGATGGTTTTGAAGAATGATTCAATAGTACATGCAAGAAGTATAGGTGGAAAATGGCGAGGTCTTCATGTAGATAGAATTGTATGTGATGATATTATCACTGAGGACAGTACTTTAAGTGATAAGCAAACTATCAACAAATTTTACTCTGCAGTCTTTAATTGTGCAACTGCTAAAAATGGTTCTATTTGTGTGGTTGGAACTCCTTTAAGATATTCAGATATTTTATTTGATCTTAAATCTAATAAGGAATTTAACTTTAAGGCATACCCTGCTATTATTGATGTAGCTAAAAAGATTGTACTTTCTCCAGGAAGAAAATCATTTGATGAACTTATGAAAATTAAAGCTACCATTGGAACTTTAAGATTTCAATGTGAATATATGCTTAATCCTATTGATGATCAAACTTCTATCTTTAAGAGAGATTGGTTAAGAAGATCAAGAGATGAGAATATTGGTTTAATTAAGAATAGGAAAGATCTTGTTAATTCAGGTTTTCAAATTATGACATTGAATTGTGGTGGAGACTTTGCTTTTTCAGATAGAAAAGGTGCAAACTATTCTGTTTTCTTAACACTTGCTCGATTAAATGATGGTAGACTTTTGTTATGTGATTATTACAGGCAGAAAGGCTTGAGTGGACAACAGCAAGTGGACAAATTAAGAGACCTCCATTCAATTTATGATTATGATGTTATGATGTTAGAAGAAAATAGTATCATGGCAATAAGTAGAGAAATACAACAATTAGGTTTGCCAATTAAAATGCTTCGAACAGGAAGCAGAGATACAGACGTTTCAATTTCAAAGACAAATTCGATTCTTAGAATGAGTACATGGTTTGAAAATAATCAAGTAATTATTCCTTACGGTACAGACGAGGCAAAAGAAAAATATCATTTGTTAGAACAAGAGTTTCTTAGTTTTGCTTTAGAAGATGGTAAGATCGTAGAGATGGGAGTTCATCCTGATATTACTATTGCTTTTGTTTATGCAGGAGAGGGAGCTAAGAAAACAGAATCGAGAGGTTTTGTAACAAGTATTGTCAGATAAAAAGGAGGTAACATGACTATGTTTAATGAAAAAGATTTGAATAGGAGAGATAAAAGAATACTGAAAGCATTATTGTATTTTTATCCAAGAAAAAAGAGTGCATCGGATATTTACACTTATATCTCAAAGTATTCTCAAAAAAATGCAGTGAAAGGACCTAAATCATTAGGACACATTCTTAGTAAATTTCCAGTGGAAACTGATCTTACAGTGGTCAGTACAATGACAGGAGTCAAGATAGTAAACAGTAGATACATTCGACTTTATGTTTTGCAGAAGTCTTATGTGATGAAATATTATAAAGAAAAAAATGAGTTAATTAAATTGTCAAAGAAAAAATCTAAGGCTACTGCTAAGAAGAAGAAAAATGTCCGAACCCCAAGGAAAAAACGATAAATCAGTAATGGTACTCTCAAAAGTACATAGTGGCAGTAGACAGACTGCTCTCACAGTAGATTATGCTACAGTTAATTATACTAAACTTGAGAATATTTACAAAACCGATCAAATGCTTTTTCAAGCTGTCAACATCATCAGTAACTTTGCTATTTCTAAAGGGTATGATTTTATTATTGATGAAAACATCAAAGAACAGATAGAACAAAGGGAAATTATATCTGACTTTGATTCAAAAGTAAACTTACCCAAACTTCTTACTGATGTTGTTAGACATCTTCACATTTATGGTAATTCATATCTTGAAATTGTTTTCTCTAAAACTGAAAAAGATAAAGTTGTAGATCTTGTTTTGATAGATCCAAAAACTATCGAGTTTAAGAAAATAGGAAGTGGAGAGATAGACCTTGATGATCAAGGTAAAATTAAAGGTTATGTTCAAAAAGTTGGAACTAAAACTGTTGATTTAGATCCTGATCAAGTAATTCATTTTAGAATTAATACAATTGCTGATTCATTAACAGGGACAGGAATTATTGAACCAGTAAGTAAGTTAATCGAAGCTAAAAGAAATATTGAACTTGGATTAGCAGAATCAGTTTATAGACATGGCTTCCCACAGTTTCATGTTAAGTTAGGTGATAAAGAACATCAGCCAGAAACAGAACAAGTGGAAGAAGAAAGCGAGAAATACAAAAAGATTAATTCAAAATCAGAATTTGTCACGCCTTATTATTATGACATTAAAGTTCTTGAAGCTCCCTCTCTTAAAGGTGGAGAAAGTTATCTAAAATATTTTATTGATCAAATAGTTGCAGGGACAGGAGTTCCAAAAACTATTTTACTTGGAACTGGAGAAGATAGTAATAGAGCTTCTTCAATTACTCATCAACAAAACTTTTTCTTATATGTTGGTGGAATTCAAATGAATATTAGTTCCACTTTAGAAAAAGTATTATTTGCTAAACTTCTAAAAGTTGAAGAATGTCCTGTTAAAATGCAGTTTAATTCTTTACAAGCTAAAACTGATCTTGAACTTGCACAAGAAAGGGAAATCTATCTGAAGTATGGAGTTGTGACTCCTCATGAAGTCAGACAAGAGATGGGCTTAGATCCTATTTCTACACCCCCTAAAGATGAGAGCCAAGATGATGTCTCTAATGTATCATCAGGAGATTTTTTTATTTCAGATGAATTCTTAGCTAATCAAGATCTTATGATCCAAGAAGATGAAGACTTTAATGAAGTATTCATGCCTTATGCTCAAAAGTTTGCAGGATCAGATGCAAGTATAATGGAAGCACCAGGAATCTATGAAGTTATGGGACAGCCAATCAAATCAAGATTTATCAAGGACGAACATTTACTTATGCATAAATTAAACAAAATCTTTGATTCTATGCAAAAGAAGATCTTAAAAGAAATTGATGATAAATATGAAGCCAATTTACAACAACTATCTCCAAAAGATATTAAGATTGATACGGAATTAATTAAGGCAGAGGAAGAGACTTTGGCAACCGCAGTATTAACTAATTCTAAAAAGAAACATGAACAAGGGATCGAATTAGGATCTAAATTTATCAAGAAAAATAATCCTGCTGTAAAAGACATTGCAGTTAAAAGTGGAATTGATGATCAAGCAGTTAAATCTTTTAAATTATCTTCTTCTAAGTTAGCTGGAAAAGTTAGCGATGATCTTCTTAGGGAAACACAAAGAGTTCTACGTGACGGCATAATGAAGAAGAAATCAGTGGCTCAATTAAAGGGAGATATTCAGGCTGTGTTTGAGAAGTTTGGTGGAACAAGTGGACATTTCAATAAAATGGGAACACGAGCTGAATTAATAGCAAGAACTGAATTACAGACAGCATTTGTAAATGGTAATATTCAAAGCTTTAAGGATCTGAAAGTTAAGACTTTGAGAATGGTTACTTTACCAGGTGCATGTGAAATTTGTTTAGAAGCATCTCCTGATAATCAAGCTGTACCAATTAACTTATCTGTTGGAATTCTTCCTCTGCATCCTAGATGTAGATGTGGTTGGTTTGCTAATAGTTTTTCAAATTAAAAAAAAAGAAAAAATTAAATTATGCTTCCAAATAATAATCCTCCTATTGTAGCATAAACAATTACTAGTCCAACATAAACTGCTGTTTTCTTTGTTCCTAAGACTCCTCTTACAACCAGCATATTTGGAAGGCTTAAACTAGGTCCTGCTAATAATAATGCTAGTGCAGGTCCTGAATGCATCCCTTTTGCAATAAGTGCCTGTAAAATAGGAATCTCTGTTAGTGTTGAGAAATACATGAATGCCCCAAAGATAGAAGCAACCAAATTTCCTAAAACTGTGTTTTGTCCTACAAGATTAGTAATTAATGTTTCTGGAAGTAATGGCATAATAAAACCTGCTACAAACACTCCTGCGAATAATAATGGTAAGATTAGTTTTGAGAAGTTCCATGTTTCTTCAAGCCATTGGTTTCTTACTTCTTTTGCAAACTTAAATACAGTAACCGCTACAACTCCAAGTGTTAATGCTCCCATCTAGACATATTTTATTGTTTTGTCCATTTGTAGTCCGTTGACGATGAGTATTCCTATCATCATTGTAAAGAATAAGAACATCATTTTTCCTGAAACATTTGCCCCTTCTTCTTCTTGAATGAATAGTTTTCCTTTCTCAGTCTTTTCCCTAAAGATAAGACTCATGCTTACACCCACAAGAAGTGATAATATAATTGCAAGTATTATTCTTGCAATTCCTATCTGAAACCCAAGTACACTTATTGTTATAAACATTGCTGCGATGTTGATTGCAGGTCCTGAAAAAAGGAATGTTATTGCAGGTCCTAGTCCTGCTCCTCTTTTTCTTATTCCAGCAAATAATGGCAAGATTGTGCAACTACATACTGCGAGGATTGCTCCTGAGACAGATGCTATCCCATAAGATATGTATTTTTTTGCATCTGCTCCCATATATTTTAAGACTTTATCTTTTTTGATGAATACACCTATTGCTCCTGCAATAAAGAGTGCTGGTACAAGGCAAGTGAGTACGTGCTGTTTTGCATAATCATTAAGGAGATTTACTCCACTAACTACTGAATTATTGAACCATTCTGCACCATAAGGCACATAATAGAATACTGCAAATATTCCTATTATCCATGCAAGTATTTTCCATTCTTTATTTTCCATCATTATTTTCACCTTTATTTACAGCAGACTGCTCCTGATTTGCAAAGATCATTATTTTCTAATTGTATTGTTGTATGACCAATATTAAAATCTTTTAATAGCATCTTATTTATGCCATTTATTATATCATCTGAGTTTTTTACTTTTTCAATACAGACATGACATGATAAAAATATTTCATTGCTATCAATTGACCATATGTGCAGATTATGAATTGATTTTATACCTTTTACTTTACTAATTTGGGTATATACTTGATCAAAATCCATTCCATCTGGAACTCCTTGCATGAATATATGAACTGTTTTTTTGATTATCTCCAAACTGCTGTAAAGAATCATAACTGCAATTATCGCACTGACAATAATATCTATTATTACATAATCAGTAAAATATATTATTACAGCGCTGAACATGACAAAAACAGATGACAAGGTATCATAAAAAAGATGCAAGAAAGCTGCTTTCATGTTTACCGAAGAATCTTTATCCTTGTTTAGTATTATGATTGATATTAAATTTCCAAATAAACCAATAGCTCCAACACCAAGCATTATGCCCAATGAAATTTGTTGAGTGTTGTTGATTCTATGAAATGCCTCAAATAAGATGTAAAATGCAATTGATATCAATGTAAGTGCATTTATTAAGGCTGTTAAGATTTCAAATCTTTTAAAACCGAATGAATGTTTTTTAGTAGCTTTTGTTGAGGATATTTTTTCACCAAAATATCCAAGTATTAAAGAGAGAACATCTGAAAAATTATGCCCTGCATCAGATAGAAGTGCTAAGCTTCCAGACATTATTCCTCCAATGTATTCAGCGATTGTTATAGCTATGTTTAGGAGTATTGTCCATCCTATTTTTTTGTGATTATGTTCATGAGCCATTTCAAAACACCATTAACCCGATATAATATAATCCTGCAAGTATGAATATTACTGATACTATCTTTCTCATCCATTTCTCAAATGTACCTATCTTGTTCATGATCTTGCCAAGTCTTGACACGCCATATACGAGTACAAATGAGAATATTATTACAGGAAGACCAGTTGCAAAAGCAAACACAGAAGGAATTAAGAAACCATCACCAGCTTTAAGAGCTATAGGGATGAGCATTCCAAAAAACAAGACTGCACTAAACGGGCAAAAAGCTAAAGCGAAAATAACACCAAGCAAAAAACTTCCTAAAAAACCCTTACTTGCAAGTTTCTCTTTTAATTTAGTTAATCGCTCACTTGACTTAAAAAAATTAAGCTTAATAATATCAAGCATAATAACACCAACAATCAACAATAAAGGACCTAAAATTTTATCACCATACCTTTGAAGAAACAAAGCAATACTTTGCGTATTAAGCCCAAACCAAACAATGGATGAAGCAATCAAAACATAAGTAAGCATACGACCAAGAGTATAAAGAAAACCCACCAGTATAGTGTGTTTACTAGTATCGATTCTCTTACTTGCATAAGCAATAGCAGTTATGTTGGTTGCAAGAGGACAAGGACTAATAGCAGTCATTAAACCAATAAAAAAAGCAGCAAGTATTCCTATATCACTTGTTCCCATCATTTCCATGAATGTCATTAAACTCATTTATTATCACCTTTTATGCTTTTGCGTCATTAATCTTGAAATTGGTTCCCATAATCTTTTCCATCAGATAACCTACTAATATGAATAGTGGAAGAGATATCAATGTTCTTAAGATTGTAAATTTTATTCCCAAATAACCCATCTCGATACCTAACATAGGTATTTTCATCGATGAGAATGCACCAAGATAAATGAATATGTTCTTTACTGATGCTCCTTTCTTATGCAACATGTATGCAACAGGGAATGCCCCATATAATGGTCCTGCCTGAAGCATTGCCAAGAAAATTACTAATAATACTCCTTTAATTCCTGATTTCTGACCAATCTGCTTCTCGATTGTCTCTTTTGGAAACCAAACATCAAATAATCCTATTAGTATAAATAAGAAGGGTATGAAAGAGATCATTTCTATGAAGAATTGATTGAAATTTGAGTATATTACTTTCCCAGGTTGAAATCCTATAAAGTATGATATTACCGAGAATATAACAAATAAGATTATCCAAATATAATTCTTAATGTGCTTCTTCACATTAACCACCCTATGAAAAGACCAATTATTATTGCTGCAAAAAAATTTAATGTGTTCCTGATGACTGCTGCTTTTTTGCCAAAATATTTAATCTCAAGAGGAAGTGTGACAATTCCTACCATTATCATTGTAGTCATAAAAACAGCAACAACAGCATAGGTTGCTCCCTGCTTTAGCAACGTAGCAGCCAGGGGATATGAAATAAATCCCGGAATTAATGTAATTGAACCTATGATTGCCGAAATCATAAAACCAAGCAATCCAGAATTTGCTCCAAGATACTTGACAATTAAACTGTCAGGGATAAAGAAAAGAACAACACTTATTAGGATTAATATATTCAGGAAAGGATGAAGAATATTATATAGCATTTTAGCTCCTTTTTTCAATCCATAAATCGTCTTTTTTTTATCTAAGATGATAGACACTAAAAAGACAAGTCCTGTAAACAATCCAAATATAAGAGTATTGTTAATCAATTTTAATTACCTGCTAGTTTTTGCTCAATGACTCCTTTAAGATAATTCATATAAGCAGTTTTGTCTTGAATCTTATACCAAACATTCGTATTTTGCTCAGCAGAGAAATCATCTCCCTTGTATGTTCCAAGCCAAAGTGATGATCCTGTAGCACCATACTTGATAACTAAATCTCTATTTTCAGGTAGTTCACCATTAATGTGGTCAAAGACGATAATTCCTTTTTCGAGCTCGTCACTAAAGTATGTGTTGAGCGTTTCTTCTGCAAGATCACCAACAGCTATGCATGACGAACATTGACTAGTTCCATGAAAATGATATATTTCAAGCTTATCGATGCTAATTGTTCTTTCAGTATCAACACTACCATCTAAACTGCACGTATCTTCATCAGCACAAGCATTCCCTGTAATGTTGTCTTGTGATACATTGCTTGAACAGCCAGTGAGCACAACCCCTAACATCAAAATTACAACCATTAACCCTAAGTAAATTTTCTTCATTTGGATACCTTCTTTATTATTTCTAAAAGCTTTTCTTCTCCTGCAGGCATTCCCACATTAGCAACTTTTCCATCGATGACGAGTGCTGGAGAACCCATCACCCCGAGTTCAACTAGTTCACTAATGTCCGTACTATATTCAACATCAGCATCTATTTTCTTCTCTTCTTTTAGCTTTAATACCATCTTGTGTAATGTTGTGCAAGTTGGGCATCCACTTCCAATAACTCTTATTTTCATTTTTTTCTTCCTCCATTTTATTCTTTTTTAGCCTTCATTTCTTCAATCTCTTTTTTTGCAATTTGCAAAATATTTTTTTCTTTTATCAAATCTTTAACATATTGCCTATTTGGAAAGCTAATGGCATCAAAAACACACCATGATTCGCAAGAACTACAGCCTACCATACACTGCAAAGGTCTTGCAACAGCAGATTTACCATCGATATAATCAAAGACTTTTCTGCCACAACTCGTAATACACATTCCGCACCCAATACATTTGTCAGAATCTATTTTTGGGTGCCAGTCAATTTCAGACCTGTCAACTCCTTTCCATTTTGCAAATTTTTCATCCATTTATATCACCTTATTTTTTATCTTTAAAATATATTGATATGCGTAATAACTTGCAGTTACTCCTTGACTTACACCTATGATTGCTTGTTTCCAGTCAATATTAGTTACATCTCCTGATGCAAAAAAACCTTTAATATTAGTTTCTGAATGATTGTTGATGATAACTTCTTTTTTATCGTTAAGTTTTACACCAATTTTTTTGGCAAGTTCGCTTTTTGGTTTGTGACCGATATAGACAAATATTCCTTCAACTGAGAGTTCCTTGCTTCCATCAAATTCATTCTTTAGAATGATTTTCTCAACTTTTTTTCTGCCTGTAATCTCAGTGATTTCATTATTGTTGACAACTATAACTTGTCCTTGTTTGATTTTGTCATCAAGTACTTTTTTATTATGGTGTTCGGGATGGGTTTCTTTTTCGTTGTTTATGATGTAAACTTTTTTTGCGTATTCTGTTACGAGGATTGCTTCTTTTACTGCACTATCTCCTCCACCTGCAACTACCACTGTTTTTCCTTTGATAAAAGCAGCATCACATAATGCACAATAATCAACTCCTTTGCCAAAAAATTCTTCTTCTCCCTTTACTCTTAGTTTTTTTACTTGTGCTCCTGTTGCTAAAACAATTGTTTTCGAGCTGTACTTTTTATTTCCAGAAATTACATTAAATTCATTTTCTTTTCTTTCTATGTAGTCAACTATTGCTATGTCCATATCTACATCGTAATCCATTACATGATTTTCAAGTAAATCTGTTAATTTTTGACCTTCAATTGATACGAATCCAGGATAGTTTTCTACTCTTCCAGTAAGTGCGAGTGTTCCTCCAGGTTGTTCTCCAATGAGCAAGACTTTCAATCCTAGTCTTGAAGCATACATTGCACTAGCATAACCAGCAACCCCTAAACCAATGATAATAAGATCATACTCTTGATCATTACTAGGTTTATGCGTGTAGTTATTTCTTGGCTTAAATACAATTCCTTGCGTAATATCTTGTGCAGTCATTTGTTTACCTCAATAAGTGTGGTGCGAAAAGCATGATGAATCCAAGCACTGCCATGATTATTCCACCCAATAACTTACAGTATTTAGCATATTTTTCTCCTAGACTGCTTCCTAATGCAAATGCTGCCATGCCAAAAATAATTAAGTCATCAAGCATGAAAAACAATGTGTAAAGTCCTATGTATCCATAATGCTGTAATGAAGATAGTCCGCTTAGTGACAGTATTTGTGTGAATACTGCTGGAATTGCAGCTGAACAAGCAAACTCTACTGAATTGATGACAAATGCTAGTCCCACCATTGAAAGAACAATTCCCCATGTTAATGGTTGATATATTATCCTGTCAATTTTTTTCATAGTCTTTTCATGGCTTTCTTCATCACCTACTTTACAAGTTAGTGAATCTTTAGTTGTGAAGTATTCTTTTAGGCTGAGTATTCCTCCACCTAAAGCAACCATGCCAATTATTATAGTTAATATCTTGATATATCCTAGTAACAAAAATATGTTTAACCATGCTGTCATGAATAAGAAATATAGTATTCCTGATGCTAAGAGAAAGCTTCCTACTATGATCCATATTCTTTTTTTATCTTTTACTCCAATAAGCAAACCAATGAGATATACTAAGACCCACATTGCACAAGGATTAAAACCATCGATTAATCCTAAAACAATTGCTAGTGTGGGGAGCGACCATTTAGTAAGATCTGTCTTTCCTAAGAAAGGGAGTTCATAATCTCCAAATCCAGTACTTACTTCTTGGACTGTTTCTGTTTGATACTCATCCCCTTTACAATTATTGATGCATTCATCAATTGCACTAATTATTTGTTCTTTGCTTTGAACACCAACAAGAGCATGTTTTCCAACGAAAATGGTTGGCACTCCAAGTTTTGATGTGTCAAGCCCTACTTCTCTTGCCATTTGATAGAATAATTGAGATCCTTCCGCAGTTGATGGATCATGCTCAATAAACTGAAGGTCTGATCGTTCTTCTTTAACATCAAAATATATAGGTTTTTGTTCTGAACAATGAGGGCAAGTTGGTAAATAAAAAAAATGAATTGTCATTGAGTCTTCAGTGGTTTGTTGTTTTGTTGTTTCTCCAGTAAAGAATAATGCAAAACTGCCTAAGAGTATGAGTAATATTACTAAGTAAATATTAAATTTCTTTGAGAAGAATACTTTGAGTGTCTTTGCCAGATTCATTTTAAGTTTAACGCCTCATTTAGTTTCTGTAAATTATATCCAATTATTATTTTACCATCAATGTCTGTTACTGGCACGTTTGTTTGATTGCTCTTTTTTTGCATTTCTTCTTCTGCTTTCTTATCTTTTGAAATATCGATTTCTTTGAATTTTACATTGTTTCTTTCAAGATACTTTTTGACTATCACACAGAATGGACAACCTGGGGCAGTGTATAATATGACTTTCATAATTTCACCCTTTGTAATTTATCGAATTCAAATTTTTTTCTGTTCTTTTTCATTATCTTAACTAGCGATAGCATTACTGGAACTTCTACCAATACTCCTACAACTGTAGCTAATGTTGCTCCTGAATTCATTCCAAATAATATTAATGCGACAGCAACAGAAAGCTCAAAGAAATTACTTGCACCAATAAATGTTGATGGTGCTGCTTCTTTGAAAGGTATTTTGAGTTTTTTTGCTCCAAAATAGCCAATGTAAAAGATAAGATATGTTTGAATTATTAATGGAATTGCTATTAACAATATGTGTAATGGATAACTAATTATTTTGTCTCCTTGAAAAATAAATATGAGTATTAATGTTATAAGTAAACCTACCGGTGTCACCCATTCAATTTTATTTATGAATTTGTTTTCTAGCCATTCTTTGCCCTTTCTTTTGATTATAATATGTCTTGTTAATAATGCAGAAAATAAAGGTATTGCGACATAAAATAATACTGAAAAAAAGATTGTGTTAAGAGGAACTGGAAACTTTGTAGTTAAACCTAGAAGTAATTTTCCTAAAGGGGCAAATAAAACGAGAATTATTAAATCATTAACAGACACTTGTACTAATGCGTAATTAATATTTCCTTTTGCCAGGTAAGTCCACACTAAGACCATAGCAGTACAAGGAGCTAATCCTAGTAGAATCATTCCTGCAATATATTCTGATTGCAGGGCTTGTGGAATAAATGATGAAAAAAATACTCTCATGAATGCCCATGCGAGAAATGCCATAGTAAATGGTTTAATTCCCCAATTAATAACTAATGTTAGCCATAAAGGTTTTGCATTTTTCTTTACATTAAATATTTCACTAAAACTAATTTTAAGCATGATGGGATACATCATAATCAATAATACTATTGCAACTGGTATGGAAATATTTGCAATTTCGAATGTTCCTAGTAAATTTGCAAAGCTGGGGAAAAAGTATCCTATTGAGGTTCCCATTATTATACATATAGCAACCCATATTGATAGATATTTGCTAAAAAAATCCAGTTCTCTTTTTTCTTCTGACATTGTTTATCTCTTCCTTATTAACATTTCTTTTTGTTAGATTTATCCATGCAACAGCATGATTTGAGAAGTTTTCCCTCCGGATAGCCTAATGATTTGAATACATCACAGACTCGCAAATCTTTGATGGAATAAAGGATCATCTTACCATCTCTTCTTGTTTTTAGGATTCCTAGATCTGAAAGTTTAGTTAGATGCATTGACGTATTGCTTTGTGTTCTGTCTATTAGTTTAGGTATTTCACAAGCACATTTCTCGCCATTTAGAAGGACTTCTATTATTTTGTATCTTGACTCTTCGCTTAGTGCTTTTAGTAGTTTAAGATTAGTTTCAATACTCATATCAGTAAGTGTTGATATGTTGATATATAAAGGTTTTGTTTATCATAAATATTTTTTTGTCAACAATTGCTCATAATAAAAATTACGTACCTTTATTTTCTTAATCATGGTTTGATATCACTTCTTGAACCAATAATTTATAATAGTTTCCAAGTTCAATGTCTTCTTCAGTCTTAGCCCAAACATCGTGATCAAATTTGTTAAAACCCCATTCATGTAGATATTCTTCGGCAAGTTTCTGATCTTTGAAAACCATCAGTCCGCTGTTATCTTTCTTTAACAGTATACATACTTCTTTCATTTTTCATACCCCCAACTAATTAAAAGTCACCCCAAATAATAGATAATACCTTGAAAGATATAATTTTTGTCATTTTAGGATAACTTTTTTGTTTTTTTAGCCTGAAATTCTTTTACTCTCTGAGCAAACCAATCTGATGCAAGATCTTCTAATTCTGCTAGAAATTCTTGCTTTGCCAATGAAAATTCCAGTTTACTCCCTTTAGTTCTCATATCTATCCCTTTGAGATACTGTTTTACTTCTTTGAATGCCTTTTCGAGTACCTCATTTTTAGTCAGTTTTTTATGAGCCATTATAGTGTAAAGTGAGCTTACTTTTTTAAATACTTTGCTATGTTTCAGGGATGACGATATTTCTCGAGTTTGGTTTTAGTTCTCATTTAGTTATCCTTGAGTTATGACAATAAATGTATCATTTGATTGGAAAACTTACTCTTGGCTTAAAAGAGGCAATAGACGAATAGAAGTCCTAAAATACCTCTCTACAGCAGATAAGCCACTTACTGCAACTGAAGTTAAAAAAGAGCAGAAGGTAGATATTACACAGTCAGCTTTTACCTTAAATGAGTTATGGAAGTTTAAACTAATTGATTGCTTTAATCCTGAAGATCATCATGGCAAACTATTTATTATTAATACAAAAGGAAGAAATATGCTTGATAAGCTCAAAGATTAAGGTTTCTATCTACTCTAATAAAATAATATAAAGAAAAAAATAGATTTCTATTTGTATGAAAGATGATCTTATTAATGAGATAGATAGTTTTGTTGAAGAACTTGATAATACAATAGAAGGGTCTTATGATTCAAAAAACATAATTGATAGTTTCATTGCCAATAATTATTCTACTTCTGAAGAGATTAATCAGTTCATAGAACTTATACAAGATCTTGATGAAGAAGAACCAAAACAAGATTTAGAAGTTTTTGATGAAACACAAAATGAGATTTCTTTCATGTTAGAAGAGCCATCATCATTTATTGGTGATTCTCTTAAAAGAAGAAATCTCGGAAGTGGAATATCAATAATAGTCGGATTTCTAAAAGATACTACAAGAGCAAATCTAGCTTTACAAAGTTTCAGATTTGATAAGAAAGACCCTCATAATTGGACTATGGATAAAGCTAAAGATTGGCTTCAAGGTAAAAAAGTAATTGAAGATAATGAAAGACAAGACCTCAAAAATCTTCAATATGTAAAGATTGATGACGTTAAAATTCTCCACGTTCTAAAAGAAGGAACAGAGCTAAGAATATCTGGAATAGCAATTAGCGAAGGAGAATGGAACGGAATATATTATCCAGCTAAAGAACTTGAAAAAGGATGCAAAAGTTTAGTGGAAAGACCATTAAGAATAGATCACTCGTCAAGTTCAAGAGATATAGTTGGAAAAGTTATCAAAGCAATTTATGTTCCTGAAAAAAAGTGGATTGAGTTTGAAGCAATTGTAACAGATGAAGACATTGCACAAAAGTTACTCGATAAACTTATTGATTCTGTTAGTGTTGGCGTACTTATAGATAAAGATGAGGTTGATGGAAAACCTGTGGCTCGTAATCTTGAGTTTAAGGAGTTAAGTTTAGTTGACGATCCAGCATGTAAAGATGCTAAGATTAAGCCTGTGAAATAATTGAGTTCTGGAAGACTGCCCTGCATATGGTATGCGAAAGTCAAAGCAAATAGAAAAAACTATGGAGGAGATTTTACAATGGATGAAGAACCAAAAGAATTGAAACAGGCAAAAGTCCTACTGAAGAAAGCTTCAGATGAACTTAATGCCAAAAACTCCGAGATTAAAGATCTTAAATCAGAGTCTGATAAAAAAGACAAGTTAATTTCGGAACTAACTGCAAAACAGACAGAGTTGTCTAAACAACATACTGCAGTGAATGAAGAACTAAAACAGATCAAGCAAGAAGCTCGTGATGAAGTTCTAAACAAACAGATTGAATCAGAGGAGAAACTTGGAATTTTAGAATTGTCAAAAGAAGACAGACTGAAAGAACTAAGAGAACTTGACGAGAAAGGTGGCTTTGATCTGTATGCAAAACAGACAGAGAAAATGATGGAACTACACAAAGGTGTTGGTGACAGAAAGACACTGGTCAATAATTCAAATCAACAAAAGGATGCTAAGCAGGAGATTGCGAATGCCCTTGGGATGGAGGCTGAATAAAAATGACATACGATATTCAAATTGATGAAGGTAAGAGTCCAAGTATGCTAATTGCATCAGCAGATTTTACCAAAGGGCAGTTTGTAGGTCTTAACTTACAACCAGCTGTAGCAGGAGCAGACATCTTAGGTGTTTGTTTGAAAGATACACTAACAGGCAATCCAATCTCAATGGCGTGTATTGGAACTTTCTACTTGAGTGTAGAAGTTGGAGCTGCAGAGACAGTAAATGTTGGTGATGCATTGGAACTGAAAGATGCAAGTACGCTAATTGCTCTGAATGCCGGAGTATCAGTAGCAAAAGCATACGAGAAAATAGACAACAGTGCAGGTGGAACTTCCGTTGTGAAAAAGATCCCTGTTAAAATAATCAAATAGAGGAGGGAAAACCACAATGAAATCACTAAAAGAACTATTTTCAACACAAGATGCAGCACCAATAATCAAAGAGATAATTGATGCTAATGTGTTTAAGGTTGCGACTAGAGAAAGGGTAGGTCGTCAAATACTTAGAGTATTGAATCTGAGCGAGGGCTCTTCACTGAAAATCCCAAAGATGGGTAAAGGAAAAGCATACGTTATTCCTGAACTTGGAGAAATTCCAATTGATGTAAGTTCGCTTTCAGAAACTGTTATTACTCCATTTAAAATTGGAAAAGCATTTGTTGTTCCATCAGAAGCAATAGAGGATTCATCTTTTGATGTAATCAAACTAAAAGCTGATATGGCAACAGAAGATGTTGTTGCTAAAGAAGATGAAGAAATCTTTAAAGTAATTCAGACAACTACAAACACTGTGTCTCCAAAGACTGCAGGAGAGTTTGTCCAGGAGGATGTAATTACTTTAAGGAATGCAGTTAATAGGAATAACTACAAAGCAAAGTTCTTAGTAGGTCATCCTGACGACATCGCTAAGCTAGAAAAAGATCTTATTAGCAAGGGCTATAAGGCTTTTGATAGACTTGACGAAGACGGATACATTGGCAATGTTTCAGGATTGAAAGTTGTTGAAACTACAGCTGTGGAAGCAGGTTCTGTTCTTGCTTTAGATAGCAGAGCAGTTGTGTTAGTTGAAAGACGACCACTAAAGTTGAAAAACTTTGAAGATCCATTGAGAGATCTTGCAGGAGGAGTTACACTAACTGAGAGAGTAGCACCAGCAGTCCTTGATGACGATGCAATAGCGAAGATGACTTTGTGATCTTAGGATCACATTTTTTTATCTTCTCTATGGAGGGTGACCAATGGATTTAATTAGTGTTAAATCTCAGATAATAGTAGAAACAAACAAGTTTAGACTAGGTCCTACTCTCCTTAAATTGCAACCATTAACCACAGGATCTGCAACAAAGATAAGTAAAATTAAAGGAGTCAATGGAGCGATAGTTCCATCTCTTGGCTCTGCACCTATTTCTTTATTTGATGTTGATGTGGTTTTTGCTTTTCCACTCACATTGAAATTACCTCTTCTTTTTTCTTCTGAAAGTTTTGAAGATAATGATCTTGGATATATTATGCAAAAATCATTCAAGGAAACATTTCATTTTGCAGATATAGAAAATCAGATTGTAATTGAAACTTTGATTAAAGGATCAGGCAAAATCATAACTGGAGAAAGTCACCCAAACGTAAAAGAAACACCTCTAATAAAGAATATTCATGAGGGTATGAAGTTCTTAGAAGATCATAATTTTAAGCCAAATAAGCTAGTAATTAACCCCGACATAGCAGAATCATTAAGGCAACGAGAAGAGCTAAAAGAAAAGCTTCAATCATATGCTATGGATGTCATAATCAATGCTTCTGTTCCAAAAGGAACTATTATTATTTTAGATCAAGATCATGCAGGATTATTTCTTGAAAGAGTATCTCTTCAAGTTAAAGACCATGCTGATCCTATGAGAGATCTGAAAGGGTTCTTACTTAGAGAAAGAGTTGTCCCTATTGTTACAGATGGAAATGCTGTGGTGGTGATTCAATAATGGGAGTTGAAATTGAATTACTTGAACAATTGAAATCTGCGTTAGAAGTTATTCAAACTATTATGGAAAAACTTGAAATGAATGCTTTTGGTAGATTGAAAGTTGAGTCTACAATCACAAATTATTCTGCAAGAGTGGATGATAAATCTGTTCAAAAAGTTACATTTGTTGGACTTGCTATTCCATCAGATACTATTTCTGAATCTGAACCTATATGGCGATTGATCAGAATAGATGAAACAACTTCTGTTACTAAAGTTGAGTATGCAGATGGAGATTTAGATTTTGATAATGTGTGGGCAAATAGACTCACATTAAATTATGGTTAAAATGGTCAAAGTAAAATTCGATAAAATATTGCAGATCATAAGAGAAGATGATCATAACGAGGGAGACATCTCTCAATTAGATTGGAGTAGAATTGTTTTCTCAAATAATGAAGGATTTACAGGAGTAAAGAATGCTTTTGGAATTGATGTTCCTTCCCCTGCAACAATTGTAATCGATAATACTGGAGATCCAGTTAGGATGGGTGACGTATAAAATGGTCTTTCATAGAAACTTAACTGGTGCAGACGTTCATAGTCCAATTAGTTTTATTTATCCTGATCTTGCATCAAGGATATCAGCTACTGGTTTCACCTCGCTAGATGTTGGTAAACTTGCGTGGCAACAGGATAATAATTCTTTTTGGATTCTTATTGATTTAATTCCTACTTGGATGCCTGTGGCTGGTCTTCCTAACATATCTCAAGGGAAGTTATGGGTAGGAGATTCTAGTAATAGACCTGAAGAAACAGATTTTACTTCAGAAAGTATTGGGGCTATTCCCTTATCATA
>Ga0114931_10002769_pt1 | contig 22288 bp, 15 predicted proteins | sample 2SBtaG_FD_89579 | JGI IMG/M metagenome (GOLD analysis project Ga0114931, IMG submission 89579) | Deep subsurface microbial communities from Kolumbo volcano to uncover new lineages of life (NeLLi) - 2SBTROV14_V59a metaG | ecosystem: Environmental > Aquatic > Marine > Volcanic | place: Kolumbo... | reverse complement strand
CGTGCTTGTGTGGTCTCGCAGCCCGGAGGTTGTCGCCGAGATCAACGAGCGCCACAGCAACGCGCGCTTGCCCGGTGTCGAGTTGCCGCCGTCGTTGCGCGCCACCGTTGATCCGCAGGAGCTCACCGACTCGGCGCGGCTGCTGGTTATCGCGGTGCCGTCGTCCGATGTGTACAGCCGCGCGCGGTTGCTTGGCGACGTGGTCGATCCCAGCCACCTGATCGTGCACGCGGTGGGGGCGTTGTCCGTGCCGTTCGACGAGCCACGCGACCAGGCCAACGAGCTGTTCGTCCACCAGGTGTTCATGGAAGAGACGCCGGTGTTGCGCGTTGGTGTGCTGGCCGGCCCGGCCCTGCCCAACGACATATGCGGCGGCGCGTTTTCGTCAGTGGTGGTCGCGTCGGGGTACGACGAGGTCATCGCTCACGCGCGCCGGTTGCTGGGTGTGCCGCCCGCGCTGCGCGTGTACGGCGGCCGGGACATGATCGGGGTCGAGCTGTCTGCGGCGTTGTCGGGGGTGTACACCGTCGCTATCGGCATGTCCGATGCCCTCGGCGTCGGCCCGGGACCGCGGGCGGTGCTGATCACCCGCGCGGTGGCGGAGGCGGCGCGGCTGTGTGTCGCCGCCGGCGGCGAGCAAAAGACCTTTGCCGGGCTGGCAGGGCTGGGCAACTTGCTGGTGCGCACGTCCGCCGAGTCGCGCGAGTATTCCGTGGACTACCAGCTGGGCGTCGGCCTGGGCCGCGATCACGAGCTCGATCTGACCGAAGGCGGTCGCGCCGCCCGTGCCGGTGCCCGTCTGGCGGCCAAGCTCGGCGTGCGCATGCCCGTGCTGTCGGCGGTCAACGCGGTGGTGTCAGGACAGCTGAGCGCCGCGGAGGCCGCAAAGATGGCCGACAGCGTCGCCGCGCAAGAGTAGCTAGAACACCGAACGGTTTAGGGTACGTAACCTGTTCGGTGTTCTAGATCTAGACCTAGTTCGCGGTCAGCGTGACGTTCAGCTCGTACTGGCCCGAATTCTGGCCGGGGGACGAGCCGTCGACGAACAGGTAGTAGGTGCCTGGTTGCAGATCGGCGATCGAGATGGTGCTGCGCAGATTCTGGTTGAGCAGATCGACATCGTCGTGACACGCGACCTCGCTGCCGTCGCACGTGCCGGTGCGCAGGTACAGATAGGTGTCGTACTGGGTGTTCGGTCGGTCGGTGGTGGCGACGAAGGTGGACGCGGCGGTCACCGTGAACTTGTAGATGGCTTCCGGTGACGCCAGGGTGTCGTCGGCCGGGCACGAGCCCTTGTAGAAGTCGGGCTCGTACAGGTGGGTGGTGGCGGTGACGTTGAAGCTGCCCGTGGTTTGCAGCGGCGTGGTGATGTCTGCTGCCTCGGTGCAGGCCAGGGCGGCCGAGTCGGCCACACATGTGCCGCCGACGCAGCGGTTGCCGCTGGCGCAGCGCGAGGTGCTCTGCGCCATGTCACAGCTGCCGTTGGTGGCGACGACGTCGCGGCTGGCGGAGGTGAGGGTGAACGTGCCTTCGTTGGCGCCGCCGTACTGGTTGTTGCCGTCTACGAACACGTAGACCTTGCCGGTCACGTCGAGAAACTCGGCGCTCTCGCCCCAGCCCGCGTCGGAACAGGCGATTTCCGAGGCCGAAGAGGTGCACAAGTGGCGGGCGTACAGCACCACGTCGAATGGCATGCTCACGCCTTCGTCGACGCTGGCGCTGATCAGCAAATCCACCGGGTTTTCACCCACATTGAACAGGAAAATCGCATCCCGGGCCTGGCTGGACGCCGCTGCGCAGCTGCCGCGGGTCGTCGGCGACATCAAGCTGGTGTCCGCGGCGCTGCTGTCGCCCGCGGTCAGCAGGATGGGATTCTGGCAGGTGGCGCCGGGTTCGAGCAGCGCGCCGTCGGTCACGATGGCGTCGGGCATCACCGCGTCAGGCGGCAACGCGGCGTCGATGGCGGGCAGCGTCCCATCGGGAGTCATGGTGGCGTCGGCACTGGAGCTGGCATCGTCGCCACAGCCGGACGCGGCGATGGCGGCGAAAACCAGGGCAAAGATGCCCCTTTGGATCAACACGCGCATGCGTACATCTTGCTACACTTGTCGGCCGATGGCGACCAAGGTCGAACGCTTGCTGAAAAGAGCCCGGACCCAGATGGACCGGGGCAAGCAACAGAAAGCGCTGGGATATTACCGGGACGCGTGCAAACAGGCGCCGTTCGATCCCGACATTTGGCTCGAGCGGGCCAGGGTGGCCAAGACCCACGGTGACGGCCAGGAGGCGGTGGAAGCGATGTTCCACGCCGCGGATTTGTACGCCCGCGGCGGTCTTGCCCAGGAAGCGGCGGAGCTGGCGGCACAGGTGTTGGAGATCGATCCCAAGCACGGTGGCGCGAAGCGGTTTGTCCGGTTGTTGAAGCGGAAGGACAAGGCGGCCGAGGCCGAGACGATTGCGGCGGAGGCCGCGGAGGCCGAGGCGGAGTCGGCGGAGCCCGAGAAGCAGGCGCGGGCAGGCAAGAAGAAGAAAAAGAAGAAGAGCAAGAAGCGCAAGAAGGACAGGGCGACATCCACGGAGTCCGCGAAGTCGGAGCAGCCGACCGCAGAGGCTGAGACGAAGGCCGAGCCCGACGCCGAGGCCGAGGCCGAGGCGGCGCCAGTGATCGAGATGGTGGCGGCGTACGGCGAGGACGAGGAAGAGGCGGCGCCGGAGATCGGTAAGGAGCCGGAAGCGGAGGCCCCGCCCGCGCCCGAGCCGGAAGCGGAGGCCGAACCCGAACCCGAACCCGAACCCGAACCCGAGGCCGAACCTGAGCCTGACGTTGCGGCGGAGGCGGCGGTTCGGCGTACGGTTTCGTTGGTCGAGGAGGCGGCTGCGTTGCCGGGGCAACTGGTCGCCGACGGCAGTACATGGTCGGCGTCGGGCGAGCATCACATTGGTCGCACCACCGGTGAGTTGGCGCTCGGTGAGTTGTCGCTGAGTGAGCTGGTCGAAGCGCCGGAGGACGGCGAGTTTCCGCTGGACGACGAGTCAGAGCTACACGTGGTGCAAGCCGTGGCGGCCACGGTAACCACCAGCCCGCTGTTGAGCGAGCTCGACAGCGATCTGGTCAAGTACTTGATCGAAGTCGGCTCGGTGCGGCGCTGCGCGGCGGGATTGTCGATCTTCGAGCAGGGCCAGACCGGCACCAGCCTGTACCTGATCCTGGAAGGCTCCGTGGCGGTCGAACGGTCCACGGCCGGCAAGGTCAAGCGCCTCGCCATCCTGCGTCGCGGCGCGTTCTTCGGCGAGATGGCGCTGCTCACCGATCAGCCGCGGTCGGCGACGGTGCGTGCGATTCCCGACGTGACCTTGCTGGAAGTGTCGCGTTCGTCCATCCGCAAGCTGGTCAATCGCGAAAAACGCGTGCTCAAGCTGCTCATGCGGTTCTTCCGCGCACGTTTGGTCGGCACCATGATGGCAACCTCGCCGTTGTTCAAACATTTCGGCGTCAAAGAGCGACGGGAGCTGGTCACCCGGTTCCGCCTGCGTGAGTTCCGTCCCGAAGAGGTCGTCGTCGAAAAAGACGTCAAGAGCGACGGCCTGTACCTGGTGCTGGTGGGCCGGTTGCGCGTGTTCATCCCGGCAGAGAACGGGACTGAGCAGCTGCTCGGCGAGCTCGGACCGGGAGACGTGTTCGGCGAAATGTCGCTGTTGGCGGGCAAGCTGCCATCGGCCACCGTCTGCACCCAGACCCGGGCGTGGCTGTTGCGCCTGCCGCGCGACGTGTTCAGCGAGCTGATCTCCGCGTACCCCAACATGCTCGAGCTGCTCGTTGAGATCTCCGAGGAGCGCAAGCAGCAAAACCTGGCCACGCTGACCCGGGTCAAGCCGGTCTAGGAGGGTGTTGTGGATAGACGTCGTCGCGAGGATGGTGAGATGCGAGGCGAGGTCGGCGGCACGCCCGGAGCGGTCAAGGGCGTGTATTGAAATACACAACCGCAGGCCGCGAGGACGTACGGCCGAGATCGACCGCAGATTGCCACCGCAGCAGATGGCTATTCGCAACACCCTCCTAGCGCTGCTACGTGCGCACGAACAGACAGACGCCGCGGTGGACACACGCGCGGGCGCTCTTGTACAACAGCTCCCACATGCGTTTCATCTCGGGACTGCGAAGGTCGTCGAACGCCTCGTAGTCGTCGTTGAAGCTGTCCTCGTCCTCTTCCAGGTCCTCGAATTCGGAAGCTTCGTCGATTTCCTCTTCATCCGCGTCGACTGAATCGATGTCGAGCTCCTCGCGCATGTCCTCGAGGGCCAGAAGCAGCGTCGGCGCCGAGCCGACGATGCAGTCGTCCACTTCGATGGTGTTTTCGAAGTCGGGCGGGACATAGACGTCGCAGCGGGAGTCTGCCTTGTCGAGCAAGTCCATGAATTCGGCAAACAAAGCGTCGTCCAGGTCGCCGGCGACGAGCTGGACATCGGCGTCTTCGTCGATATCCAGCGGGGACGAATCCGCTTCGGCGAGCGCTGCCTCGACAGCGGCGATCTGGTCCTCGTCGAAATGCTCGGAAAGCGGGCTAAGCTCTAGGGAGGCCATAACAGTCTCGAAGGCGAGAACGCCGGATATAATCAGTGCACGAACCGATGATGTCAACCGCCGAACCCAACAGCGATCTGAGCTCTGAGCTATGCGCCGCCGTGGACCGAGGGCGCGAGCGTATGCGTGACGAGCTCGCGGCCGGTGCCAGCGGCGTGGCTGTGTGCAATTTGCTCTCCGATGTTTACGACGACACCATTCGCCGGCTGTGGCAGCAGACAACCGCGGATTTGTCAGCCGAGCAACATGCGCAGCTGTCGTTGGTCGCCACCGGGGGTTGGGGTCGGCGCGAAGTCTGTCCGTTCTCGGACATCGACTTCATCTTGTTGGCGCCGCGTTCGGCGACGGCCCTGGCAAAAGAGCTGTCGTCCAAGATGCTGTACCCGCTATGGGACGCGCGCATCGATGTCGGTCACGCCGTGCGTGATGTCGAAGCAACGGCGTCGCTGGCCAAAAAAGACCTGGCGACCGCGACCGCGCTGCTCGATGTGCGCCACGTCGCCGGGTCCCTCGAGCCGGCCAAGGCACTGCAGCGTGCCACGCGGCGCACGATTGCGCCGGGCGGCAACGCCAACGACTTCGTCGCCACCCTGGTTCGCGAGCAACACCAGCGACACGAGCGCTTCGGCGACTCGGTCTACCTGCTCGAGCCCAACCTCAAACACGGCCACGGCGCGTTGCGCGACCTGGCAACGGCCGTGTGGACCGCGCGGGCGCGCTGGGACGTGCACGATGTCTTCGATCTGGTTCGCATGGGCCAGCTGTCGTCGCGGCAGGCGGCGGTGTTGATCGCAGCCCTGGACTTTCTGCTCAAGCTGCGCGCCATGCTGCAGTTGAGCGCCGGGCGGCGCACCGACCAGCTCACCTTCGAGATTCAGGAGATCATCGGACCGCAGATCTATCCGGACGCCACGTTGCCCGCAGGCGACATTCGACCTGCGGTGACGCCATCGGTCGAAGCGCTGATGAGGCGCTACTATCTCCACGCCCGCGGCGTCGTCCAGGTGACCGAGCGCTTATTCGACGTAGCGACCGTGCCCGCCCGCCGCAAGCCGCGCATCGGTCGCATCGACGGCACGTTCTTGACCTTCAACGGCAGGCTGGCGGTGCACGACCCCGCGGACTTTCGTTCGCGCCCGGCAGAAATGGTGCGGCTGTTCCGGATGTCCCAGCAGATGGACGTGCGCATCTACGGGCACACCCGTGAGCTGGTCGCGGATTATCTGTCCACCGACAGCGGCAGCGTCACCGGCAACCCGGTGGCGGCGCAACACTTTTTGGACGCGCTCATCGACACGTCCGACAAGGCTCAGCCGTCGTTGCTCGAACTGATGCACCAGGTCGGCCTACTCAACGCGTTGATGCCCGAGTTCGCGCCGTGCACCTGCCGCGTGCAACACGACCTGTACCACGTCTACACCGTGGACCAGCACCAGCTGTACGCCGTCGCCATGCTCAAGCAGCTGGCGCGCGGCGAGCTCGCCGCCGAGTACCCGACCGCCACCGCGGCGATGTCGACGGTCACCAATCCCGCGTCACTGTATCTGGCCACGCTGCTGCACGATGTGGGCAAACCGTTGGGCAAGGGCCACGCCGAGAAAGGCGCGCGGCTGTCGGGCACCATCGCCAAGCGCTTGCACATGAGCGACGCGGCTCGCGATCGCGTCGAGTTTTTGGTCCGCCAGCATCTCACCATGTCGCATCTGTCCCAGCGTCGCGATTTGTCCGATGCGCAGGTGATCGAACGCTTCGCCTCGCGCATCGGCGACGAGGACACGCTGGTGCAGCTGTACCTGTTGACCATGGTCGACACGGCGATGACCGCGCCGGGCAATTTGAACGCGTGGAAGGACCAGCTGTTGCGCGAGCTGTTCACGCGCACCCGGGATTTTTTGCGCGGCGGCGCCATGGCTGCGGCGGCCGAGCAGGCCAACGACGTGGAGCGCGTTCGCCAGCGCGCGGTTGAGCTTCTGATCGGCGGCCAAGACGCCATGACCGAACAGGACGCCACGGCGTTTCTCGAAGCCATCGACGATCGGTTCTTTCTGTCGCTGTCGCCCCGACAGGCTGCCAGGCACGTGCGGCTGGCGCTCGCTCTGCTCGCCAGTGAGGACAAGCAAGTGGAGCTGGCCATCTCGCATTACCCGATGAAGGGCCACAGCGAAGTCGCCGTGGTTGCGCGGGACCGCCCGGGATTGCTGGCGGTGTTTGCCGGTGCGCTGGCGGCCAACCGCGTTAACATCCTGTCGGCGGTCGTCGGCTCCCGGGTCGACGCGATCGATGCCGAGCATCCCGCGGTCGCGATGGACCTGTTCTACGTTCGCGACAGCGTCGGCAACGCGATTCCCGCGGAGGACAGTCGGTGGAGCCGGTTCGCCGGCGATCTGGAAAAGATTCTCACCGGCGGTGTCGACGGCGAACAGATCGAGGCGCTGATCACGCGCCGGCGGCCGAAGTCGGCGTTCACCGAACGCGTGACGCCCGGCGTGCCGACCGAGATCGAGTTCCACAACGACGAGTCCGAAGCCGCCACCGTGATCGAGGTGTTCACCCACGATCAGGTCGGTGTGCTGTCCGCCATCGCCCACGCGCTGGCCGGCGCCGGTCTCGACATCCATCTGGCCATGGTCGTCACCGAAGGCGAACGCGTGGCCGACATCTTCTACGTTACCCGCGGCGACGACGAGGCCAAGGTGACCGACGCCGATGCGCTGGCGACAATCGAGCAGCGGCTGGGCGCCGCGCTGGAGGCGATCGCAGACGAGTGAGCGCAACCGATGCACCCCCGGGCATCGCGTTTGCCGGCGAGGCTGCCGGTGAATTCGTGTCCCGCCCCCGGTCGCGCCGTCTTGCGGCGCGGGTGTTCGGCTACGTGGTGGTGGTGGCGAGCGCGACGTTCATCATGGCCACCCGGCGCTTGAACGTGCCTATGATCGAGTTTCTGCTGGTGGGCCCGCTGTTTTTCGTGAGCATCGCCGGTGTCGGCTACGCGGTGCGCCGGGCGCACATTCGGGTGGACCGCGACGGCGTGCGCTGGGGCTGGTCCTGGGCAGGCGTGCGCATGCACCCGGAGCGCATCGCCCGCGTGACCGCGTATCGCGACGCCTATGCATTCAAGCCCAGGCGGACGACACGCTGGCGGCCGACCTCTACCTGGTACCTGTCTCGCTACGACTGGGAGCGCTTCGACAATGTGGCCAGCGCGCTGCGCGCCGCCAACATCCCGTTCAAGCGCATCGACAGCCGCGCCCCGCTGGCGGCGAGGCTGCAGAGCTACGGCATCGTGCTCGACCTGCTGTTGATCGCCACCGCTCTGGCGGCCACCTTCGCGCTGATACTGAGCGTGTTGGTGTATCGGTCAGCTAACCCGGTAGTTGGGCGCTTCTTTGGTGATGATCACGTCGTGGACGTGGCTTTCGCGCAGGCCCTGGGACGTTACCCGGATGAACTTGGCGTTGTTGCGCATGTCCTCGATGGACGGGCAACCGACGTAGCCCATGGACGAGCGCAGGCCGCCGATGAGCTGATACAGCGAGTCGGCCAGGGGCCCCTTGTAGGGGACGCGGCCCTCGATGCCCTCGGGCACGAGCTTGTTGTTGCTGCTCTGCTCCTGGAAGTAGCGATCGCTGGAGCCGGCGCGCATCGCGGCGACCGAGCCCATGCCACGGTAGGTTTTGTAGCTGCGGCCCTGGTACAGCACCATCTCGCCCGGGGCCTCGTCGGTGCCGGCGAACAGCGAACCGATCATTACTGTATGGGCACCGGCGGCGATGGCCTTGGCGACATCGCCCGAGTGTTTGATGCCGCCGTCGCTGATGATGGGCACGTCGTGGGCGGCGGCGGCTTTCTGGCAGTCGTCCACGGCCGTGATCTGGGGGACGCCGACGCCGGCGATGATGCGGGTCGTGCAAATGGAGCCGGGACCCACGCCGACTTTGACCGCGTTGACGCCGGCATCGATCAGCGCTTTGGTCGCTTCCCCGGTGGCCACGTTGCCCGCGATCAGCTGAGCGTTCGGGAAGTTGGCCCGGGTGGCGCGCACCGCTTCGATGACGCCTCGGGAGTGACCGTGGGCGGTGTCGATCACGACCACATCGGCGCCCGCGTCGATCAACGCCTGGACCCGCTCTTCGCGATCCGGGCCAACGCCGACCGCCGCGCCGCAGCGTAACCGGCCCAGGTCGTCCTTGGCGGCGCGCGGGTGCTGCTCGGCCTGCTCGATGTCCTTGATGGTGATCAGACCTTTGAGACAACCGCTGTTGTCGATGACCAGCAGCTTCTCGATGCGGTTTTTGTGCAGCAGCTCTTTGGACTCTTCCACCGTGACGCCTTCGGACACGGTGATGAGCTGCCGGGTCATGACCTCGGCGACCTTTTGCGACAGGTTGCGCTCGAAACGCAGGTCGCGGTTGGTAAGGATGCCTACCGGTCTATTGTCGCTGTCGACCACGGGCAGGCCGGAGATTCGGTGGCTGCGCATCAAGGTCAGCGCATCTTCGACCAGGCGGTCCGGACCGATGGTGACTGGATCCACCACGATGCCCGACTCGGCCTTCTTGACCCGAGTCACTTCGAGGGCCTGCTCGGGGATGGTCATGTTTTTATGCACGATGCCCATGCCGCCTTCGCGGGCCATGCGGATGGCCGTGTTGGACTCGGTGACCGTGTCCATGGCCGCGCTCAGCAGCGGAACCTGCAGGGTGATTCCGGTGGTAAGCCGTGTGGATACGCTTACCTCGCGGGGCAAGACGGAGCTTTCTGCCGGCAGCAGCAAGACATCATCGAAGGTGAGGGCTTCGCGTAGTGGTCTGTCTGGAAGCATCGGCTAACTCCTGGTGGGGATTGGCTGCGGACTCTACCCGGCTGGGGGTGGGTTGAGCAAGGTCCCACGGTTCTTGGCTACTTGTGGGGGTATTCGTACCCCAGGTGGGGGAGTCCTCCCCATCTGTTACGAAAGATCTGCGTGATTTCAGCCCACTAAAAGTGGCACGCGACACGCATGCGTTGACGGTTGGCAACGAAGCTCGCGACAGGCGGAGGAACCTGAACGAATGAGACGCTTACAACGATTCCCTATATGGCCCGCTTTTCTGGCATCTGCGGCATTGCTCGTCGTGCCCGCGTGCGTCGGTCAGGCGCCGGGTAACGACACACCCGCCGCCGACGGCGGCAGCAATGGTGGTGCCGACGCCGGCCCCCAGGCCGACGGTGGTAGCAACCCCACCGCGCTCAAGGTGAGCGGCATGGTGATGGACTATCACCTGGCGGTCGGCCTCAACCAAAACCAGCCGCTGCAGGTGCAGCTGGCCACCGCGGGACTCAACCCGCCGGTGAGCGGCGACAGCCTCACCGACGGCAGCTACAGCCTCGGCGCCATCCCGCCGGGCAGCTTGTTCTACATTCACGCCGAACGCGACAACTACCGGCCGACCCGCAACGAGCAGGTAGAGGTGACGGACGCGTCGGTCACCTCTACGGTCTACGCGGTGTCCAATCCCGACGTGCAGCGCTGGCACAACAACCTGGTCATCACCGAGCAGCCGGACACCGGCTTCGTTGTCGTCGATATGTATCGCAACAACGGCACCCCGCTCGAGGGTGTGGCTGCGACCGATGCGAAGATCATCGACGGTCTGGGCGCCACGGTCGCCACCGCGTACTTCTTCGGTCTCGCCGGCGACCCCGTCGACCCGGCCACCCTCGCGGTGTCCACGGCCTACAACACTCACTCGCGCGCCGGCTTCTACAACGTCCCGGCCGGCGACTACCAGATCTCCATCGCGTATCTGGACGGCCAGGGCAATCCCATGACCCAGCTCGTTCCCATCACGGTGATGAGCGGTGGCGTTACGCTGGCGCGCAGCGGTGGCGCGGGCGGTGGTACGCCTCCTCCGGGCACCAACCTGACCTTCACCAACGACGTCTATCCGCTGCTGCAGCGCGCGGCCCTGGGCGGCGACGCTTGCGCCAACTGTCACACTGCTGGTGGCGCCGCGGCGCTGTTGCCCTTTGACGGCCCGGCTGCCGACGTCTATGCGAAGATCATGGGCACGGTCAACGTGGTCAACCCGGACAACCCCGAGTTGTCGCTGCTGATCACCAAGCCGATGTACGAAGATCCGCCCAACCATCCCAACGCGACGTACGCCGACATCAACGACCCGTCGCTGCAGATCATCCTGGCGTGGATCCAGCAGGGCGCCGTTCAGTAAGCACCTCCGCACTCTCGCAATACGGGGCTCGCTCACCGCGGGCCCCGTTTTTTTATGCCCCCTGCGGCTCGGGCTCGGGCGCCTCGGGCTGGTCCTCATCCGGGTCGTGCTTGTAATAGGCGCTGTCCTCGTAGGCCCTGTACGCCCGTCGCACCAGGACGGCGATGCTGGCGGCCAGCGGCACGGCGAGCAGCACGCCGAAGAAGCCCAGCAGGGTGCCGCCCGCGACCACGGCAAACAGCGCGCCGACCTCGCTCAGGCCGACCCGGTGGCCGACGATCTTGGGCGTGAGCACCGCTGCCTCGAGCAGGTGAAAGGCGACGAACACCCCGCCGACGGCCGCCAGCTGGCCGCCGCCCTGGTAGTTGAGCATCAGCAACAGGAACGTGAGCGCCGCGCCGGCGATGGTGCCCAGAAACGGGATGATGGTCATCCCGCCGACCAACAAGCCCAGCGAAATGCCCATGGGCACGCCGACGATCTTGAACGCGGTGGCGTACAGCACCGCCAGAATCGTCGTGACGGTCAGCTGGCCGCGAATCCATCCAGAGACGACGCTGTCGATCTCTTTGACGATGTCCACGGCCTGATCTTCGTGCCGGCGCGGAATGATGTTGCGGCCGCGCCGGACCATGTGGTCCCAGTCCACCAGGAAATAGAACGCGAACACCGGAATCATCAACGCGTGGGCCAAAAAGCCCAACAGGGAGAACACGCCGCCAAGCGCCGCTCTGGCCATGTCCGTGAGCGGACCGGTTTGGGAGCCCAGCGTGTTCTGGATGTTCTCTTTGCTGAGCCACTCGTCCCATTCTTTGGGCACGTGATCGTGGCCGAGCTGGGCGGCCAGCCAGCGCTTGCCGTTGTCCAGCATCTTGGGCGCGTTGTCGATGAACGACGTGACCTCGGTGGCGATGAGGGGAATGACGATCAGCAGGGTGACGGTTACCACCGCCAGAAACACCACCAGCAGCAACGTCACCGCCCAGGTGCGCGACATGCCGCGCGCCTCGAGCTTGTCCACGACCGGATCGAGCAAATACGCGATGCCGGCTGCGGCCAACAGCGGGGTGAGCACCGAGGCGACCCGGCGCAAGATCGTGAATCCGATGACCAGAAACACCAGATACAGCAACCACCGGACCATGGTGCGGATCTGATCGTCGGCCCAACCGTTGCCACAGTCGGGCCCATGTACATCACTATCGATGTCGCTCATGGGCTTCCCCCAAACTCGTCAGTTGCTAAGGCAGAACTTCAGCGAGCTTAACGGGAATCGTCCGCCGTTCCCTGTTTTCGACTCTCAGGTCGAGGTAGGCGGTGTGGTAGCGGTCATCGCGAATCTCGATGCGATAGCGCCCGGGAGACAGTTGCAGGCCGCCTCCCAGGTCCTTGATGCGGGCGATAAAGCGGTCGTTTACCCATACTTCGGCATCGCTTACTGAAGTCTTTAGGTAAATGATCGCGTCGTCGGAGTGCCGCTTCGTTGCTTTGGTGGCCCCGCCGCAGCCGGTCGCCAGCGCCAGCACCACGATGACGGCTGCGCGCCGGGTCACGGCGTTGCTCCGGTCTTGGTCATGCTCACGGTCAGGCTGTCGGCGCTCGGCGTGGCGGTCGCGCGGTAGGGCAGCAGGTTGGCTCCGTTGATGATAGCCGCCGCCCGGCGCAGGCTCGCCGTCTTGTTCAGCTTGGTGATGGCGCCGTGCACGACCAGCGCGACTTCGCCGGGACGAAACCGGCGCGCGGCTGCGCTGCTCACGTCGGTGGCGGCGCGCAGGCTCGCCAGCAGCTTGGCGATGCCGGCCCATTGCACGTCACCGCGCACGACGATGGCGACACCGTCGCTGATGGCCGGCCGGGTGGGCCAGTAGCGCTGGGCGACGCCGGAGACCCGGGCGACGGCGCGCGTGGCCACGTCGGCTGCCGCGCTGGCAGCGGCTTTGTCGCTGTCGGCGCCGAACCCCGCGCCGTTGTTTGTGGTGCGCGCGACGAGCTTGCCCTTGCGCACGTCCAGCAGGCGTACCAGGGCGCGGCCCGTCGCGCCGCGCAGCTTCGTGCCGCGGATGGCGCCGCCGTTGCGCACGTCGATGCCGACGACGAATGCGCCCCCGGCACCGGCTTTGTTGGCCAGGGTGGTGGCCGCCGCGTCGTCCAGGGGCAGGCCCGGCTCGGTCGTGGTCGAAACCGGCGGTGTCACGGTCGAGGTGACCACGTCGAAGCCTCGCTGCTTGAGCTGGGCGATGAAGGCTTTTGCCGCGGCGCCGCCGTCGCGCCCCGACGGCGCGTTGCCGTAGGTCACCAGGTTCTTGCCGGCGATGCTGGCGTGCAACAGGACCACGACCTTTGGACGCATCGAAACGCTCGGGGTTGCAGTGGTGCTGGCGGTGTCGATGCCGAGCTCGGCCAGCGCAGCGCGCAGCTTGTCGCGATCGATGAGCACGCCTACCTTGATGGTGAGGCGGCCTTCGGCGCTGGTCTGTTTGTGAACCCGGTAGGACACCACATGCAAACGAGCGCGCCGGATGATCTTGTCGCGGATGGTCGCGGCGTGCTGGCGCAGCACGCTGTCGGCGAGCACGTCTTTGAGCGCGCGCTCGACGGCGGCGGCAAATGCGCGGTCCAGGGCGCGGGTGCGCGCGGCCGAATCGCCTGTTTTGGCCTCGCCTGTGACCTCGTAGCCGGCCATATCCCGGGCGGCAGCGGGCTGGGCTGCGGCGGCGACGGCCACCAGGGCGGCCGCCGCCAGCCGGGCTGTGCGGGCCGGCAGCATTACTTCTCGCCTACCACTATTGTGACGAGCGCGCCAGATTTCGCCGCCCGGCGCACCACCGCGGCGGTGATGCCGCGGCCGCTGAGGTGCAAGGTGCCGTCTTTGGCCACCTTGGTCGCAGTTGCGCGCAATACGTTGGTTCCCAGGCGATCGTCGGTATCCACTGCGCCGCGATGATACACCGTGGGCCCGGCGTAGCGCGCGCCGCCGGCGCTGATGGCCCGGCCCAGCAGCGGAGCGACCCGCAGCTTGCGGGCGTCCACGACGATGGCAGACAGTGGGTTGGCGCCCAGTACGTGCGCCTCGGCTGCGCCGGTAACCGCCTGGCGCAGCGCCTCGAGGCCTACCGCCGCGCGCAACATGACCGAGCCGTCCGAGGCGTAATGCACCGCGCGGGCCAGGGCGCGGGCGATAACCCGACGGAACCGGCGTTTTTGCGCCTTGCTGGTGAGCTTTGCGCCCAGCGTGGTTCCGCCCGCCCACGGCAACTTGGCGGCGCGGGCGCTGAGGGCTTTTTGGGCGCGGGACATGGCGATGCGGTGTGCCTTGAGCCGCGCGATGGCCGGCGACGGCGCGCGGATGTCAGCGGCTGCGGCGCCGGGCGCCGAGATCACACCGCGCCACCAGTCGATGGGACCGGGGCCACCGGCGCGCGCGGGCGCCGCCGCAAAAAGCGCGGTGATGATGATCAGCGCTGGCGTGCGCATTTACTCCCACTCGATAGTTCCGGGGGGCTTGGACGTAACGTCGTAGGTCACCCGGTTAATCCCGCGCACCTCGTTGATGATGCGCGTGGACATGCGTCCGAGCAGGTCGTAGGGTAGGGGTACCCAGTCGGCGGTCATGCCGTCTTTGGAGTAGACCGCGCGGATTGCCAGGGCCTCTTCGTAGGTGCGCGCGTCACCCATCACACCGACCGACTTGACCGGCAACAGCACGCCGAACGACTGCCAGATGGCCTCGTACAGCCCGGCTTCGCGGATTTCTTCTTCGATGATGACGTCGGCGGCGCGCAGGGTGTCCAGGCGCGGCCGGGTCAAATCGCCCAGACAGCGCACGGCCAGCCCCGGCCCCGGGAACGGCTGGCGGGTGAGGATGTGCCCCGGCAAGCCGAGCTCGGCGCCGAGCTCGCGCACCTCGTCTTTGAACAGCTCGCGCAGCGGCTCGATCAGGTCCATGGCCATGCGTTCGGGCAGGCCGCCGACGTTGTGGTGCGATTTGATGACCGCCGACGGCCCCTTGAAGCTCACCGATTCGATCACGTCGGGATACAGGGTTCCCTGGGCCAGAAATTTGGCGTTTTCGATCGACTTGGACTCGCTCTCGAACACCTTGATGAACTCGTGGCCGATGATCTTGCGCTTGCGCTCGGGATCCGTGACGCCGTCGAGGGCATCGAGGAATTGATCGATGGCGTCGACCACGCGCAGGTCGATGTGGAAGTGATCGCGGAACACGTTGGCCACGCCCTCGCGTTCGCCCGCGCGCAACAGGCCATTGTCAACGAAGATGCAGGTGAGCCGGTCGCCGATGGCTTTGTGCAGCAGCGCCGCCACTACTGATGAGTCCACGCCGCCCGACAGGCCGCAGATCACGCGGCCGTCTTCGCCCACCTGGGCGCGTACGTCGGCGATCGCCTCGTCGATGAACGACGCCATCGACCAGTCGCCGGTGCAGCCACAGATTTGGAACAGAAAGTTGCCGATGATCTCGGCGCCGCGCGGCGTGTGGGCGACCTCGGGATGAAACTGCACACAGTGAATGTTGCGGGCGGCGTCCACGAACGCGGCCGCCGGACAGTTGTTGCTGAGGCCGACCAGCGAAAAGCCCCCGGGGATGGCGTCGACCCGGTCGCCGTGGGACATCCACACCTGCAGGTCGTCACCGTCGGTGAAGCCGTGAAACAGCCCGTCGGTGGCTTTCACCTCGAGGTGGGCGCGGCCGTACTCGTGCTTGTCCGCGCTGGCGACCTTGCCGCCGAGCAACCGGGCCGTGAGCTGGGCGCCGTAGCAGATCCCCAGGATGGGCACGCCAATCTCGAACAGCTCCGGCGAGATCGTCGGCGCGCCGTCGGCGTAGACCGAATTGGGGCCGCCGGACAGGATGATGCCCGTGGGTGCCAGAGCGCGGATCTGCTCGAGCGGCATGTTGAACGGGTGAATTTCCGAGTACACCGCCTGTTCGCGCACCCGCCGGGCGATGAGCTGGGTGTACTGGGAGCCGAAGTCGAGGATGAGGATCGTTTCCCGCTGGGCCTTCATTTTCGGACCATAGCATTTTGCTACGGCGGTGAAACCGTTTGTGGTCGGGCAGAAACGGCCACTCCAGCGCTGGTGTGTGCTGCTGAAATTCCCTATGTTTGCGCGATGTCGTGGCTGGTGACAGCACTCGTTGCCGTGAGCGCCGCCGCCTCAGCCCCGGCTTACAAGGTGGAGGTGTCGGCGGGTCGTGACTATCAGGTCTCTGATCTGCCGTACCGACTGACCATCAAGGCTTCCGAGCTGGTCGATGCCAAGGCGAAGCCGCCGAAGTACGAGCCGTTCTGCGGCAAGGCGAAGCTGGACGGGCTGGTCAAAATCGAAGCGGAAACGCCGTCACCACTGACGACCACCGATCGCTTCTGCGGGTCGATCACCCTCGACTCGGTCAAGGTCACCGGCGACCAGGTGCGCGTCAGCGTCGGCGAAGGCACCGCGATGGTTATTGCCACCTATTCGCCGAAGCTGCGCCGCGTACCCGGCATCCTGTCGATTATCGCACCGCTGATCGCGATCATTCTCGCGCTGGCGCTGCGCAACGCGCTGTTCGCGTTGCTCGCCGGGGTGTGGGTGGGTGCCCTGGTCATCAACGGCTACAACCCGCTGATCGCGTCCATGCGCACGTTCGACACCTACCTGGCCGACAGCATGGGCAGCAGGAACCACGCGGCGGTGATCATGTTCACCATGGCGCTGGGCGGCATGGTCGGCATCATCACGCGCAGTGGCGGCACCCGTGCGCTGGTCGACGCCATCGCCAAGCGCGCGTCCACCCGCCGTTCCGGCATGCTCACCGCTTACATCGCCGGGATCGTGGTGTTCTTCGACGACTACGCCAACTGTTTGTTGGTGGGCAACAGCGTGCGCCCGTTCAGCGACAAGATGCGGGTGTCGCGCGAGAAGCTCAGCTACTTGGTAGACTCAACGGCCGCGCCGGTGTCGACCCTCGCGCTGATCTCCACGTGGGTCGGGTTTCAAGTCGGCCTGCTCGAAAAGCTGCCCGCGAAAGAGTCGGGTTACGAGCTGTTCCTGGGCATGTTGCCTTACAGCTTCTACAGCCTGTTCACGATCGGCTTCGTGTTCTTCATCTGCTGGACCATGCGCGATTTCGGTCCCATGTTGAAGGCAGAGCGCCGCGCGTTTCACAAGGGCCAGGTGCTGCGCCCCGGGGCGAAGCCGCTGATGGACCCGGAGCTGACCGAGATGCAGGCGGCGCAACCCAGCGGTGGTCACTGGATCACGGCAGTGCTGCCGGTCGTGTCCATCGTTGTGCTCGTGATGGTCGGCCTTTACTACAGCGGCCGCGCGGCTCTGGGCGACCAGGCCTCGGGCGCGAGCCTGCGCGCCATCGTGGGCAAGGCCGATTCGTACGCGGTGCTGTTGTGGGCGAGCTTTGGCGGCAGCCTCATCGCCATGGCCATCGGCCTGGCCAAAAAGAGCATGAGCGCCGCCGAGGCAGTGGAGGCCTGGCTCGCCGGCGCCAAGGCCATGGCCATGGCCATCTTCATCCTGGTGCTGGCGTGGACCCTCGGCGACATCTGCAAGAACTACCTGATGACCGGCCCGTGGCTGATCTCGCAGGTCAATCCGAGCCCGAAGTTGCTGCCGGTGATCACCTTCGTCATCAGCGCCGTGATCGCCCTGGCCACGGGCAGCTCGTTTTCCACCATGGCGATCGTCATCCCCATCGCCGGACCGCTGGTCTGGGCGGCCACCGGCAATGACCTCGTCGCGGCCACGGCCACCGATTGGACCGTCCGCTATGCGACCCTGGCCGCCGTGCTCAGCGGCGCTGTGTTCGGCGATCACTGTTCGCCGATTTCGGACACCACCATCATGTCGTCCATGTCCTCGGCGTCCGATCACGTGGATCACGTGCGCACCCAGATGCCGTACGCGTTCGTGTGCGCCGGCGTCGCCGCGCTGGTGGGCTTTTTGCCCGCCGGCTACGGCGTGTCGCCGTGGCTCACGCTGCCCATCGGTCTGGCGGTGTTGTTCGCCATCGTGCGGTTCTACGGCAAGCGCGTAGACGCCTGAGCACGCGCCGCCTGCGAAACTGCGGGATTCGGGGAACCAATGCAAGACGGCCGGTCCGGGTGGTGCGTCGCTTTGTTCCTTGCGGTCGCCGGCACAACCGACGGCGAGCGCCGTCAACAACCAGAATCCAGCCACGCTCGTGCTGTTTGCAGCGTCGCACCTCCTCCAGAAGGAGAAGCAACGGATGTGCCACCGGCCAAGTCGGTCGAACGCGTATTCGACGCGGCTACACGGCAAATCTCTTCATGCGCGCGGACATCCAACGCAGGGGCTGCGCGCATTCCGAGCTCAGCAGCCGTCGTAGACGTAGCCGGCTTGCTGGTTCGACACCAGGTCCAGGTCGCGCAGCACGATGGACAGCTGCGGAAACTCACGACAGCCGGCGTCGAAATCACTGCGGCGATACTCGATCAACAGGACCGCGTCGCCGTAGACGGCGGTGTAGTCGGTGCACTCGTTGTAGCGGTTGCACTCTTCGGCGACGGCGAAGTCGGTGGCCATGTCGCTGCGCCGGCCGAGCAACGCGGTGGAGTTCTTCTGCGCGACCGGCATCTGGTGGGCGTGAGCCGCGTCGGCCAGCATGCGCATCATGGCGACCGCGTCGGCCTCGGCCAGGCGGCCGCCCGAGCGCGAGTACGAATCGAGGTTGTCGATCTCGACCGCGTCGAAGCCGTCGGTCGCGCAGCCCGCGATCCAGTCGCCGACGATCCCGGCGATGGCGGTGCGCTTGGCGGCGGTGCTCACGTCCAGCAGCATCTCGTTCCAGTCCGTGTCGATCACCGGGTTGCCCTGGTTGTCGCGCAGGATCAGGTCCGGATACTGGTCGAGCCACATTTGCTCTTCGTCCGGCTGGATCTGAAAGCCGTTGACGTAGCACACGTTGTACAGGCCGGCGGCCGGTGTCGCGGTGCGGTCCCGGGAGACGATGATGACGCCGGCGGGGGGTGGGTACGCGGCGCCGAGCTGATAATCGAAGGCGGCGTTGGCCGGTGGCAGCAAAAGGTCGGTGGGGGAGCCGTCAGTTTGCGACACGCGCGCGTCCGCTGCCGCACCGCCGTCATTGTCGCCGCCACCGCCGCTGCTGCCACAGGCGGAGCCGACCAGGAGCGCGACGGCGATGGCGAAGGTGCGCACAGCGACAGTATACCCGCCGGGTCAGCTGAGCAGCGGCCATTCGTGCACGGGCTGGCCGCGGTGCACGTTGGTGCAGTAATGGTTCACCAGCTCGTGCAGGGCGTCGGCGCGGGAGCCGAGCTGGTCTTCGAGCACCAGGTGGGCGTGGCGCTGCCAGTGCGCGCCGGTGGTGCCGGTCTCACAGCGGTTGCGGATGACGTCGAGCAGGACGCTGGCTTCGCTGCTGTCGACCCCTGCATCGATCAGTCCCTCGTAGGCGGTGTCGAGCAGGCGGGCGATCAGGGACATGACCGGCTCGGGTCGTGGCGACGGCGGCGCCTCGCACGGCCACAGCAGGCGCGCGTTGAGTCCGTCCTGTGCAGCGCGGTAAAAATTGTGGCGCGCACACTCGAACGGCAGCTGCGCCACCATGCGGTAGACCTTGGGCGCCAGGCCGAGGGTGAGTCCGAGCAGGAACGCCGCGTTGGCCATCATGTCGACCACCGTGGGGCCGGCGGGCAGGGCGCGCAGCTCGATGCGAATGTGGCCGCCGGCGGTCGCGTCGTATACCGGCCGATTCCATCGCCAGATGGTGCCGCAGTGCAGGCGCAGCTCTTCCAAGCCGGGGACGCCACCGGCGGCGACCACGGCCTCGGGATCTTCGTCGCTGACCGCGGGCAACAGCGGATGGTGCAGCGACACCGCCTCGGCGAACAGCTCGAGGGCGCCGCGGCGCACCCAGCCGTGGCCGAAGCTCACCCGTGGCGGAGGCCAACCGGCGCGCACCCGGTCGGTGCGTGCGTCCACCGCCTGCTTGAACAGCGCGATCCGCGTCTCGTCCCACAACCGGTGGCCCAAAAAGAAAGGCGAGTTCGACGCCACCGCCAGGGCCGGGGCCGTGGCGATCTGGGCGGCGTTGTAGATGTCGGCAAAGCGGCTCGGGTCCGAGCGCAAATGCAGCTGCAGCGATGTCGCCGCGCCTTCGAGGGTGACCGCGTCGCAGCCCATCTCGATGGGCTCGATGCCGTTGATACGGACGCGAAACGGTCCGCCACGCATCTCGCGCAGCTTGTTGGACAGGGCCCGGTAGCGCGGGCGATCGGTCATGGCGTGGGTGAGCACGTCCTGGGTGCTCAAGGTGGGCAGAATACCTACCGGGACGAGGCGGGCGCCGTGGTGCGCGGCGGCCACCTGCGTCGTGTCGAGGATGGTGCGCAACTCGTCGCCGATGGCGGTGAACGGGGCGCCCGTGAGGTCGACGGGCGTGCTGTTGATCTCCAGGTTGAACTGATTGAGCTCCAGGGCCAGCCGCGGGTTGGCCGCGTGCTTCAGCACGGCCTCGTTGCAGCGGGCGGGGCGGCCGGCGCTGTCGATCAGGTTGAGCTCGAGCTCGGCGCCGATGCTGGGGGCGCCTTCGCCGAATCCCGGGCGTTCGAGCAGTGTGCGTATGGCGCGCAACGACGCGAATAGACGCTGCAGAAACGGCTCATGCTCCGCTTCGTCGAAGCTCTCGCGGTCGATGTCGATGCCCACCACCGCAGTGTGCCACAGGATGTTACGATTGGGTGGCCGTGGATAACCTCGTCGGGCAGGTGTTGCAGGACCGTTACAAGGTCATCGACAAAGTCGCGTCGGGCGGCATGGGGGTGGTGTATCGGGGCGAGCGCCTGGAGATACACCGGCGCGTGGCCATCAAGTTCGTCCACGCCTGGGCCGCGGCCGAGCCGCAGATGCGCAAGCGCTTCGAAATCGAGGTGCGCGCCATGGGCCGGATCCATCACCCGTGCTGCGTTTCGATCACTGACTTTGGCGTGCATGACGGAGCGCCGTACGTGGTCATGGACTTCGTCGACGGCCACACCCTGGCGGAGCTGATCGAGGACGGGCCGTTGCCGGTGGCGCGCGCCCTCGAAATCGCCGACAAGATCCTCGCCGGGTTGGCGCACGCGCACGAAAAGGGCGTCGTCCACCGAGACATCAAGCCCAAGAACATCATGGTGCGCGCCAGCGAGGGCTTCGGCGACGAGGTGCGCATCCTCGACTTCGGTCTGGCCAAGCTGCGCGAGCAGACCACCGGGCTCACCGTGGGCATGGCCATCGGCACGCCGTCGTACATGGCGCCGGAACAGACCCTGGGCCACGCGGTGGACGCCCGCACCGACGTGTACACCGTCGGCCTGGTGCTCTACGAGATGCTCGCCGGCGAAACGCCGTTTTGGTCCGACGAGACTCACGAGCTGCTGCGCATGCAGCGGGAGGACGAGCCCGCGCCCATCGAAGGCCTGGCGCCGTCGCTGTGGAACGTGGTCGCCCGAGCGCTGGCCAAGAACCCGGGCGACCGCTACGCGTCGTCCGCCGAGTTTGCCGCGGCCCTGCGCGAGGCGGGCAAAACGGCGGCGGGCAAAAAGGCCGCCATGGCGCGCGCGGGCAACGCGCCCACCGTACCGGTCCAGCCGGTGATCCCGGCCCAGATCGCGCCGCAGCCGACGCCGCTGGTGACCAAGGACCTCGGCCCGGGCACCCCGCCCCCGAGTCAGGTGCCGAGTCAGCTGCGCGCCGGCGCGCCCGCCCGGCCTGCGCGGCGCAAAACCGCGTGGATCGTCGGTGGTTCCATTGCCGGCGTGGCGGTCATCTCGATCATCGCGATCGCGATGTCGCGCGGGGGAGAGTCGCCGGCGGCCACGCCCGGTCAGGCCAAAAAAGCCACGGCTGCGTCCAAGCACCACGCCGCGGCGAAAAAGTCGGTCACGCCGCCGTCGCCGACCGCGGACGTCGGCAAGCAAGACACCGGCGATCCCATCGAGCTTGCCGAAAAACTCATCGCCGTCCACCAGCCCGGCCGCGCCGTACGCATCTTGACGCGGCTCAAACGCGAGCAACCGAAGAATGCCCGCGTGCACTACCTACTCGGCACCTTGCACTTCGCGCAGCCGTGGTATTCCGAAGCGATCACCGACTACCTGGCCGCCATTCGCTACGACCACAACTATCGTTCAGACGAGACGCTGATCGGCCACATGATTTATCTGTTGCGCGTGCCCAAGTACTCGCGCAAGGCCAGCTGGGTGCTGCACAAGCACATCGGCAAGCCGGCGGTGCCGCAGCTGGAGAAGTTTGCGGCGGCAACCAAGAACCCGTGGCTGAAGCAACGGGCGCGCTGGGTGTTGAAACAGATCCGCGGCGGCTAGGGCTAGGGCTAGGGGGTGTCCCTAAATACATGCTTCCGCCGGCTGGCCCCGCGAAACCACTGGCTTTGTTGCTCGTCGGTCGCTGGGGGTCCACCCAACTCCCTCCTCGCGCCTCGCCATTGATTCCGCTG
>Ga0114931_10002768_pt1 | contig 22292 bp, 24 predicted proteins | sample 2SBtaG_FD_89579 | JGI IMG/M metagenome (GOLD analysis project Ga0114931, IMG submission 89579) | Deep subsurface microbial communities from Kolumbo volcano to uncover new lineages of life (NeLLi) - 2SBTROV14_V59a metaG | ecosystem: Environmental > Aquatic > Marine > Volcanic | place: Kolumbo... | reverse complement strand
TACTTATGAAAGGGTTAACCCTGCATATTGCCTAATATTGAACACCCATATTTGGGTATTATGTTTTTTATAAATAAAGTTTATCTGAAACCTAATGAACAGATTATCAATCATTTAACATTTGGCGGCCCACTGGATGGAATATTCTGTTGAATTTTCCGGGTTAAAAGGCCCTCATTTTAAGAAGGTACCAGCTGTACTCACCTCTGTTTTTGCACCAATTTGCTCTGGATGAATTATGTACTTGAACGATAAGGATTTTTAAAATTTGATGATCCGATATACTTTAGCTGCCGTAACTAATTGCTACCATGTTTTTGAAGCGTGTATATACGGGATACGCTTTTGTGGTTTTTGTACTAACCTACTTACTCATCTTTCCTCTGTATTTCATCTTTGGTCTGAAAGAAGAGTGGCACCGTCATGCCTATCGGCTTTCACACTATTGGGCAATCGTTTATTTCCCATTGATATTCATAAAAAAAGAGGTAGAAATTCGGGGAAAGAAACAACCATCAGATCCTTGCATTGTTTGTGCCAATCATTTTTCCTACCTCGATATCGCTACGCTTCCCCTTTTGCCGGTTCATGGCTGTTTTGTTGGCAAAAGTTCGATCAGCAAAATACCCTTGTTCGGATACATGTTTAAAACCCAGCATATTATGGTAAACCGCAACAGTGTAAGGGATAAGGCCAAAACAGTGATACGGTCGAAAAATGCTATTGAAAATGGAAAATCTCTCTATGTTTTCCCGGAAGGTGGAATAAAAACGACGAATCCCCCTATGCAAGATTCCTATCATGATGGAGCATTTCGCACAGCCATTGAAACACAAGTTGATCTGCTCCCTGTGACCATTGCCTTCAATTGGCTAGTTTTGCCCGATGATGGAAAAATGATCCTGCGGAGTCGTCATATAAAATTAATTCAGCATGAGCCCATTCCTACAAGAGGGTTGAATATGTCCGATTTACATGCATTAAAAGAAAAGGTATTCAAAATAATCTCAGAAGAGCTTTCGATCCAGAATAATGAAAATTAGCGATGAACAATTAGACAAAATAGCACGGCTGTGCCGGCTTAACATTGAGGTCGATCAGAAAGAAGTCCTGAAACAGGAGATGGAAATGATACTGGATTGGGTAGAGACTCTGAATCAGATTGATACATCAAGTGTTGAACCATTGATTTATCTTTCCAATAAGCAACAGTCGCTGAGAAAAGACAAGGTGGGCGCTCATTTGTCCACTTCTCGGACACTGGAGAATGCACCTGAGCATGATGATAATTTTTTCGTGGTTCCGCAAGTGATCAAAGGCTCGGATGAATAAACTTTTTTATTGGCAGTCCTGGCCTACTCCTCAGCGTATTTTTATGCACATAGCTGTGGTTGTATTTTTCGTCGCTATTATAGCCAGCCTCATTCTTCATCTACTCAATTTTGATCTTATCTCATGGCATGTGTTGAGTCAAAAGATCAATTTTCCAGTCATCCAAAAAGTGATTGACATTGGTAGCTTCCAATTCCAGGTGTTAGCCGAAAAATCTGTTATTCAGGATATTTATCAGGGTGGAGCATTTCCTTCTACTGCCTGGCTTTCAATTGTCTTGCTGATCAATTTTGCTGTGGGGCTCGCATGCTATTGTGCCCTGGTCACTTTCCTCAACCGATTTTGGTACATCATTTCTATGGCGATGGTTCTACTAATTTTTGTATTCTTTCATGCTGAAATGATGGAGGTTTTAGGGCTTGGAAGCAAATGGACCCTTGTCCTGATTTATTCTCTACTTCTTATTCCCGGTTATTATCTCCATGCTTATAGAACACATGTCAGTTTTTTGGGACGGCTAGGGGTAATGAGTATTTCTGTTGCGATTTTGGTTGGTTTATTTCTTCTCTTTCCTCATTCGGAATTTCCGATCAGCTATCTCGCTGGCTATGGTCAACTGGCGTTCTTAATGCTTGCTGTCTTCTTTATTCTCATGGTTGCGCATGAGATCATGGCGGCTTTTATCAGAATAGTAACCGACAGTTATGGGATCGGCAATAAGAGTCGTTTGCGGCACTTCATGATCCTGAGTTTGATCTACATTGCCAATCTATTACTGAGCTATTTGCATAGCACCCATGTGATCGATTGGAATATCATCTACCTCGATCCCTACTTTCTATTGGCCATTTCATCCGTGTTGGGTCTTTGGGGAATTAAAAGCAGGCTAATCTTATTTAGTGCAGCCACAAAGTATGACCATGTATGGATTATGTTGTATCTCATAATCGGTATAGTAAGTTACGCATTTATGTCTCAGGTGCTGCTGTCGCTGAATGATCCTTATATTCAGATTATTGGTGATCTTGTCATCTATGCGCACCTCTGTATGGCTGTGGCGTTCTTCCTTTATGTATTGTATAACTTTATCCCATTGATTGAAAAAGGACTCCCGGTCTATAAAGTCCTTTATCAACCTAAGAATCTACCATACCTTACTTATCGTCTGGTAGGAGTCCTTGCTATTTTTGCTCTGATGGCTGTTCGGGGGTTCGACTACCCTGCCTGGTATAGCATGGGTGGTTATTATAATGCTATCGCTGATCAAGCCCTGGAGAACCAAAATATCGAGCTGGCCAAGATCTTTTATCGAAGAGGAAGTGAGTTTGCCTTTCATAACAACAAATCGAACTATTCTCTTGGAAGGTTGTCCTCATCGCGTGAAGCTGAGAAAGATTATGAGTTTGCTGTGGAAAGGATTCCATCGGCACAGGCATATGTCAATCTGGCTTTTGAGCAACAACAAGACCAGGCATATTATGAATCTCTTTTCTCTTTGCAAGAGGGGATAAAGAAAGTTCCTGATCCAAGGTTATACAATAATCTTGGATTACAATATCTTCAGTTGAATCTTATAGATTCGGCTCTTCAGAGTTTTCAGTTGACAGGATTTACAAAACCCGAGTCCAAGAGCAATTACCTGGCTGTGCTCGCCCGTGCAGATAAGCCTCTCGACCAGCCATTACCTTTTCAATTAACTGGTACGTTGACACCGAGCCTCCTGACCAATGCGGCTGCCTTTGATATATTCCCGGATCCTATTTACCAATTTTCAAAGGATAATATGTACCAGATGGCGTATCTGAATAATTTGCTTCTTGGTGATCCTGGACTGCTAACCGATAGTACACTCTCTCAAGCCAAGGGGGTAATTGATCACATTAGTTCTGCTGAAGACCGGGAAAACATGCAGTTTTCACTGGCGCTGGCATCTTTCAATTATGGTCAAGTGAATCAATGTTTTCAATACCTTCAAGCTTTGTCAATGACAAGTAAAACTCATTCCGAGAAGATGTATGAGGTGATTGGGTTACTATACCTTCAACTTGGTGAATTAGATCTGGCCATTGACAACCTGGAAGTTGCGGTGGATCGGGGCCGTTCGTCTGCCAACCTTCCTCTGGCAGTGGCATATAGTGAAAATGGCAATTCAGAAAAAGCCTTGGAACAATGGAGGAATATCATTTCCAACCGAACTGATCTTGCTTTCACATCTCGATTTATCATCAAACTTTTGAGTGAGGAGAAGGTAGTTCCACAGGATGACTATACCAGGATCATAGCTGTTAGATTTTCTAAATATTCATTTGACGAATTAACCCTTGCTAAGGTGATCAGAAAGATTGAAGATCAAAGACAAAGGGCCTCCACGGCCATAGATATGGCTCAATTCTATTTGAAATCGGACAATACCGATGCAGCAACGGACATGCTTAAACTTATCGGGACAGACCAACTATCCAGTGAGCTAAATAGTTGTTACAATTGGACATTATTGCGTGTTTTGGCACGTACTGGTATTAAAAAACAAGAATTGCAAGAATTGGCTAAAAAGGTAGATGAAGATCGACTGTTATCAGGTGAAAGAGACTATTTACATTGGATCGAAGGAGAAATTCCGGATTCTATTCAGATCCATAGAATGGCATATGACAATACTTTTTTCCCTGAAGGCACACTTTTGGCAGCCCGGCTTTTAAAAAAGAACAACTCATTTGTAACCTATAATATCCTTGCAGATGCCATTCAGGTGAACCCTGGCTCGGCAGCATTATTAAAGGCCTATATAAAGGAAGCACTCCGTCTTGGTTTCGATCAATATGCTGCGGATGCAATGATTATGTACCGGCAGCGATTCCCCGGTCAGGGATATATGCAGTTTCAGTCGGAGGTTGACTCGCTCAGAAAGACATTAGTGGAACAGTAACATTAATCACAGGATCCCGTTAACAGAAATATTGTTTCATGTATTCTTCGAACTGGGTTTATTTGCAGAAATCGGAGGTTATCAATCATATAGCGGACTTGATTATTTAACTTTGTCAAACAACTCAAAAAATAAATAGGATCTCATCATGACAAAAATTATTGGAATACATGATATCAGCAGGGTCTATAAGATGGGCTCTGAAGTGGTTAATGCACTACAATCAATTACCATTTCCATTGATAAGGGTGAATATGTAGCCTTTATGGGCCCACCGGGATCTGGTAAATCAACGCTCATGAATATCATCGGATGTCTTGATACCCCATCAGGAGGTACATATGTTCTGAATGAAAATAATGTCAGTCATATGACTGAGAATGAATTGGCTGAAATCAGGAATAAGGAGATTGGTTTTGTTTTTCAGACTTTCAACCTTCTACCACGAGCATCGGCCCTGGAAAATGTTGCATTGCCACTCATCTATGCAGGGTATGGAAAATACGACCGTGATGAAAAGGCTATGCAGTCGCTGGAAAGTGTTGGTCTTGGGGATCGGGCGTACCACAGGCCCAATGAGTTATCGGGTGGACAGCGTCAACGAGTGGCTATTGCCAGGGCGCTGGTAAATGATCCGAGTATTATTTTGGCGGATGAGCCCACAGGTAATCTGGATTCAAAAACTTCCTACGACATCATGGACCTATTTCAGGAATTATACGACGGTGGTAATACCATTATTATGGTAACCCATGAGAACGATATTGCCCATTATGCACGGCGTATTGTCAGATTACGTGATGGCCTCGTAGAGACTGATGAGGCTAATGAAAATGTCCGTACCAAAAGTCATACAAATGCTCAGATATCCGAATAGGTGAAGATATACACACGTAAAGGGGATAAAGGTTCAACCGGTCTTTTTGGCGGTACAAAAGTTTCCAAAGGCCATATCCGTATCGATTCTTATGGATCTGTCGATGAGCTAAACGCCTATGTGGGGTATGTTCAGGCCTTCATTTCTGATCCCATACTGAAAGAAGAAATCCTTTCAATCCAAAACCACCTTTTTGTAATCGGTTCTTTACTTGCCTCTGATGGTACACATCATGAAACTACATTGCCCAATCTGGAAGCATCCAGCGTGCTTAAACTTGAATCATTGATTGATCAGATAGAGCAGGAACTTCCGGAATTAAAATCTTTTATTCTACCGGGAGGGAATGAACACGTAGCGATCTGTCATATTACCCGCAGTGTTTGTCGTAGAGCTGAACGAAATGTTGTCCGTCTCTCGGAGACGGCCAAGGTCGATGCCGTAATCATTCGTTACTTAAATCGATTGAGTGATTTTTTATTCGTATTGAGTAGAAAAATCGCCAAAGATGAAGGTAGTACTGAAGTAATCTGGAAGGCATAAATTTTAGCTCAAGAACTCGTTTTTTCGTAATTTTGTTGTCTCAGTAATAACAATTCGATTATGGTTCATGCTATAGATATTGACGTAAAACAAGTTGAAAAATCGCGTATTCAGGAGATTGATTTTCAACATATTGAATTTGCCAAGGTTTACTCAGATCACATGTTTTTATGCGATTATCGGGAAGGGGAGTGGACTGATCTGAGGATTGAACCGTATAAAAATATTGAATTGAGTCCTGCCAATCCGGCCATTCATTATGGTGTTTCGATATTCGAAGGTCTAAAAGCATATAAACATAACGATGGTGTTGTAAGCGTTTTCAGACCCCAGGCCAATGCAAAAAGGATGAACTCTTCAGCCGAAAGGTTGGTTATGCCGGCAATTCCTGAGGAGATTTTTATGGAAGGCATGCATAAATTGCTTGATCTTGACAGGAATTGGGTCCCCGATGTTGATGGTACTTCATTATACATTAGGCCCTTTATGTTTGCTACAGATGAATTCATTGGGGTTAAACCTGCCAGCAAATTTAGATTCATGATTATCACTTGCCCTGTAGGCGCCTACTATTCCCGCCCGGTTAGGGTGAAGATTGAAGAGCACTATACCCGGGCAGTTAAAGGAGGTACAGGTTTTGCCAAGACGGCAGGCAATTATGCCGCTTCTCTCTATCCCGCAAAACTGGCTCAGGAAAAGGGTTATGACCAGTTAATCTGGACAGATGGACAATTTCATAAATATATAGAGGAGTCCGGTACGATGAATGTCATGTTTGTGATTGACGATGTGCTGATTACCGCCCCAACTGGTGATACCATACTCAATGGGATTACTCGGGATAGTGTTTTGAAATTAGCGGAGTATTGGAGGTTGAATGTGGAAGTAAGGCCCATTGAGGTCGAAGAATTGCTATCTGCCATCGAAAAAGGTCGATTAAATGAAGCCTTTGGGGTGGGCACTGCTGCAACCATTGCACATATAGCCCAGATTGGCTATCAAGATCAGGATTTCTCTCTTCCTCCATTGGGTGAAGATGCCATCTCAACCAAAATAATGAATTCATTGACAGCGATCAGACAGGGTACGACTGATGATTTGTTTGGCTGGAATTATAAGATATAATTCCGAACATACTTTTTACCTAACCCTACAATCCGGGTGATATTGAGATGAGAGCCATAACCTATTTCCTTATTGTTCCCCTGGTTTATTGCATCTCGTTGATGCCTTCCGGTTTTTCCCGGTTGATTGCCAGTATCATCTATAGAATGAGGTATATAACAGGGCAATATCGTAGATCAGTAGTGGTGCAGAATTTAAAAAATTCTTTCCCTGACATGTCTATGAAGGAGGTCTATTATTTAGCTAATAAGTACTATTTGTATTTGCTTGATCTGACGCTCGAAACATTTAAAATGCTGACCATTTCAAGGGCATCCGTCATGAAAATGGTTGACTTGGAGGGTCAGGAAAAGATAAAAAAATACCTGGAGCAAAAAAGATCCATGGTGATGGTAATGGGTCATTTGGGAAACTGGGAATTAGCCGGCATCCGAATTGCTTCTGATCTCCCATGTCCGCTATATGCTATTTATCACCCACTCGAAAATCCCCGTTTCAACCAACTTCTTAAACGATCAAGAGAAAGACATAACATCACTCTGATCCCCATGAAGGAAGCAGCTCGTTTTATGTTGAGAGACAAAAATAATTTTTCAGTTATGGGATTTGTTGCTGATCAGACACCTTCCTACACAGATGCTCACTGGATGATGTTCTTACATCAGGAGACGCTGGTATTTCGAGGACCTGCCTTGATGGCCCAACGATTGAACCAACCGATCATCTATGTGGCAGTGCGTCAACCATCCAGAGGTAGATACATCTGTACTCTAGAGGTGCTGGTGGATGATCCCACGGCTTATACCATTGACCAGATGACTCAAATATATATGCGACGTTTGGAAAAAAACATAGAAGAACAGCCCGAAATATGGCTATGGAGTCACAGGCGATGGAAACATGAAAAGCCAAAAGAGATTCAGATCAGGGACCTTACCGGGAAATCTTCCTACCTATCGGCACATGTGTGATCAGCTACGATTTTCCATTCTTTATTGATCTTTCGAAATGTTAATGTAAAGTGACCACTAATATTGCCTATGTTCCTGATTAGATGATATTTTCCTACAACCAGGTACACATCATCGGATATCCGCGAAACATTCACAATATCAAAAGAAAGTTTACCGCGAGATTCGGCAGTTGGATAACGCAACTTATAATTCTTTAACGTTGAATCCCATCCATAAGTAATCCCATTTTGACCGATGAACATTAGTTCTTTTGACTTCCAATAGCCTTTCATGAAACAATCAATATCTCCATTATTCCAACATTTTTCCTGATGATTAAGTACGTTGAGGATCTGATCTTTATCGGTAGCCGGAAAAATTGAAAGCACATAAAATAAACAACCTATCATACTATAATATTTATTGTCCCTGACAAATGATACCCTTAAATCTACCTATATTTCGGCATTCAAGTAAATAAATGAATTATCTGGCCCACGCTTATCTCTCGGGAGAAGATGAAGAACTCCTGGTTGGCAACTTCATTGCTGATGCCGTAAAAGGGAAAAACTTTAAAGGGTATCTCCCTGGCATAAAGAGAGGAATTGAGTTACATCGAGCCATTGATTATTTTACGGATACTCATCCGGTGAATAAAGAAAGTCGACTTCGACTTGTTCCTAAATACCGCCATTACTCCAGCGTTGTGGTTGATCTATATTACGATCACTTTTTGGCAGCAAACTGGGAAAAATATCATTCCATGAACCTTGAAAACTATACACAAAAGGTATATTTCATATTGAAAAAATATAACTCCTCTTTGCCTGAGCATGTTAAAATGATGTTGTCTTTTATGGTACCCCAGGATTGGTTGTTGCAATATGCCTCAGTTAAAGGAATCGGGAAGGCTTTGAGTGGCTTATCACATCGAACAAAGTTTGAGTCAAAGATGGATGAAGCGGTTCATGAGTTAACCCAGGATTATGATCTGTTTCTTAACGAGTTCTTGATATTTTTTCCTTTACTACAAAAATTTGTGCACAATTACCTGGAAACATGATCGTTTCAAGACCAAAACGAAAAGCTCTTTCCGCGCTTACTGTATTCATCCTCGTCAGCCTGGGTTTGGGTGGGTATAATATGCGAATGATCGTAGCTGGAAGTCATTGGTGGTTCAATTATTTGATGACATTTATCTTTTTACCGGCAGGTATTGTGCTTCTTTTGCGACTTGTCTTTAATTATAAATTGGTACGGCTTGGAGAGGGTAAAATCACACAGGCATTTCCAGCTAGAAGATCAAAGCAGACAAGGAAGTTCAATGATATGATATCATGGGATGAAACCATCATACAGACCGTGAGCGGAGTGTACAGACAAGTTCGTATCAACTTCCCTGATCTGGTTATTTCACTTAGTCACCAGGAAAATTCCGAATATGACCGTATTATTGCGGTTTTAAAAAACAAAGCTGCAAAGAAAAAAATATGATCAAGCATGTTTTGCTCGTTGGGTTAGGTGGACTTGCAGGCAGTATTTCCCGTTATTTGCTTCAGCAAACCATTCTTAAGCACTACGTCACAATTTTTCCGCTTGGTACATTTACAGTAAACATGCTGGGCAGCCTTATGATTGGATTGATCTTCGGCTTGGCCAACCGTTATGCCTGGATGAGTCAGGAAATCCGATTGTTACTTGCCGTTGGTTTTATGGGCAGTTTTACGACATTTTCTACCTTCGCCTTTGATAATTACATCTTACTCAGGGAAGGTAATTATGGGCAATTTGGTGGATATGCCATTGCCAGTATTATTGCGAGCATCACCCTGGCTTTGTTTGGTTTCCTTATTGGTAAAGGTTAGCCTACTTAATACCCAAAGCTATGGAGTAAGCCTTTTGGTATTCATCAATAAGCTTATGCCAGTCAAACGATTCTGCCACATCTTCTGCTTTGTTTCGCTGGACAATTCGGTATCTTCTGGTCTCTTTGACAAATGAAAACAGCACTTTGGCCAGGTCGTGTACTGCTGCAGCAAATTTTCGTCCGTCTCGGTGAAGAACATTCACTCCCTGATCAAATCCGATCTTCATATTCTGCTTGATATAATCTCCAAATCCGCTGAGGTCTGAAGTAATGGTTGGTACTCCACTGGCAATGCTCTCAAGAGGTGTATAACCCCATGGCTCATAATAGCTGGGGAAAACACCCAAGTGGCATCCTCGAACAAAATCACCGTAGTCAATACCAAACAATGGATTTGTTGAAGTGATAAAATCAGGATGATATACAACTTTTACCTTATCCTTTGGGCTGTTAAGTAATGCTTTTTCTCTTAAAGTTCTTATAATCTCATCATTGTCCGGATCATGCAGATTATGAGTAACAATTATAGGCCAGTTGGGCGATTTCCAGGTCTGTATGGTTCGGCGATAACGCAACCGCCAATAGTCATCTACGAGAGTATTGAGATCAGGTATTTTATGGTCTCCTTTGGAATTGGCCGCCGCTAGGAACAGGCGCTGGCCAACCTGGTCTCGTATCGAAGCGCAATTTTTTCGGATTTCTTCCATTACTCCACGAGACTGCAACACCTCAGGGTTGATTGACCAGCTTGGTTTTTTGGTTACAAAAAACATAACCACGGTGGTATCCAGCTTGGCTTTTTTCATCATCTTATTGAGTTCCACCAGGGCATCCAGGGTCAGATCAAAGCCTTTGTTATGAAACTCAAACCTCCCCGAAGTGTAGAAGTACAGGGTCTTGTCCAAATCAAAGGAATAACTATGAAAAAAATGACCCAGGACAAATTGATGAATCTCATCTTTATATTTTTGATGGAGGTTCTGAATTTCGTGATAAGCAACAAATCTTTTAATATTCAACCCATTTGGAAGAATATGGTCAGGTGACTTCCCTAACAAGTACTTGCATTCCCTCCCTGTTACGTCACTCACTGTTGTAAAGACGGTACATGTTTTTGCGGCTTTCCTTTCAATCTCGGTGATGGATTCAATATGATAATGCTTGGCCTCATCCTTCCATTTATAGCTTGGTAGGTTATCATAAAACTCAGGATCGTTCATGGCAAGCACTCTCCCGATCATCGTGGCATGGGTGGTAAATATGGTTTTAATATTGATTTTTTTCAGAGCGATGTCCATGATAGGGATGGCAGCCATCCATTCATGAAATTGAGCAATGATTTTCGTCCTGGAATGTTTTCTTATCTCCCAGAGGGTAACAAGAAATTTTGTCATAAGATGGTTGAAGGCCAGGACCTGCATCAGCAATTGATCATCCCGGTAGATAGTAATTTTATGGTTTTCAACCGCTTGGTCACAAATTTGATGAATGGAATCAAGCGCTTCGTCCAGCTCAAATAGAACCACCCTTGGTCGGCCGGTAACCAGCCAGGTTCCATAAAATAGTTTAATGCCTTCCTTACGCAAGGCAACAACGGTTTTGCCGATGAGATCGTCATCCGGCTCCAGTTCATCAAGTTCAGCGTACCGGTCAGGGTGGACGGCAGGTCCAAGCAGGCAGTACCTACTCTCCCAAAGTGATTGAACAGCAGGTATTTTAGATCTGATAACCGTATAAATTCCTCCGACTTGATTGCAAACTTCCCAGGAGGCTTCAATAAGCAAAGCTTTGTTCATCTATTGAATTTGCTAAATGTGTTAAAGGCCCTTAACAGACCCTTGGAAAATTATATGGTAATATACAATAACTTGTCAATATGTAGCGCGTAGCCCATGTAAATAACCTCATGAAGAGAAAAGAAATTATAGGAGCTAGCTTAATGGTCTGTTGAACCATTTATCTACTTTTTCTTCAGGATTGATGGAAGACCTTCCGGTAAACTCATATTCATTGGTTGATGAACTATAGGCATAATCATCGGACCAATCCCTGAAATGTGATGCAAGATCACTTACTGAATTTAGTAGGTATTTGATTTCCTTATTGCTCATGGTCGGGTGAATGGACATGCGGATCCATCCCGGTTTTGAAGAGAGGTCACCATCATTAATTGCGCAGGTAATAGCATCTGAGGTGGCAGGATCAACATGTAACAGGTAATGGCCATAAGTTCCCGCACAGGAACATCCTCCTCTTACCTGAATCCCAAACTTGTCATTGAGCAAACGTACTCCCAGATTATAATGCAGCTCGTCGATGTAAAACGATAATACTCCTAGACGTTTTGGCTGGTTAGGTGCAAGAAGATGCAGATTAGGAATAGCAGATAGACCTTCCCAAAGCAATGAAAGTTGCTCTTCCTCTCGCTCCATCATTTTGTTTGTCCCCATTTCCTCTTTCAACTTGATACAAAGAGCTGCTTTCATCGTTTGAAGAAAAGAGGGAGTACCTCCGTCTTCCCGCATCTCAATGTCATCTCTATATTTATGCCTGCCCCAAGGATTCGTCCAATCTACAGTTCCACCTCCCGGATTGTCAGGAACCGTATTTTTATAAAGAGATTTACAAAAAATAAGGATCCCCGATGAACCGGGCCCACCTAAAAATTTATGAGGCGAAAAATATATGGCATCCAGGCGACGAGAGTCGTCCGCAGGATGCATGTTGATGTCTAAATAAGGGGCTGAACAAGCAAAGTCAACGAAAATAAAACCCCCTTCCTGATGTATCATCTCAGCCATCTTATGATAGGGAGTAACCAGACCTGTGACATTAGAACATGAAGTTACGGCTGCATATTTTGTCTTTCTCCCCTTATACTTGGTCAACAATTGTTGAAAATGATCCAAATCCACCTGTCCTTTAGCATCCGGATGAATAATTTCAACATCAGCTATGGTCTCCAGCCAGGTAGTCTGGTTGGAATGGTGTTCCATATGCGTAATGAAAACCATGGGTCTTTCGTTATCTTTAAAATGGATGTATTTTCGGTGTTTTTCATACACCTTTAATCCAAGAATACGCTGAAACTTGTTGACCATCCCTGTCATCCCTGAATTGCCTGAAATGATCAAATCGGTTGGTCCGGCATGGACATGTGTTTTTATGATGTTTAACGCTCTATGATAGGCTAAGGTCATGGACGATCCGGTAATGTTCGTTTCGGTATGTGTGTTGCCTACGAGGGGGTAGATCTCATCGTGAAGTATTTTTTCAATAGGCTCGTATAAACGACCAGAGGCCGTCCAATCAGCATAAATAATTTTTTTCTCACCATATGGCCCGAGAAATTTTTGATCGAAACCAATGGTGTTTTGCCTGTACGAGGCAAAATACGCTTCTAATCTAGTTGTTTCATTAGTAGTAACCGGCATTTCTCAAAGGTAGCTTTCAAGGGGGATTTGCTCAAATCACAACATTAATTTTCTGAATGAGACACTACAAGATGAGGAACTTTGTTAACATCCCAGTCGATCACAAGACCTCTGGCAATGCTTTGAGCAATCTTTTTTCCGTAGAGATACTCCACGAGATAAAGCGCAGCATCAAATGAACGTGCTCCTCCGGCAGATGTAATATATTTCCCATCATGGACAAAGATTACATCCTCTCTTACATCGAGATTGGGAAATCGTGCTTCGTATTTTTTTAGGTCGCCTGGGAAAGTTGTAGAAGCCGCATCGTCCAACAAACCTGCTTGAGCTAAAACAAAGGCTCCATCGCAATGGGAAGTCATAAACAGGGCACTGCTATCAATCCTTTTTACAAAATTGAGCATGACCGTATCCTCAAGGTCCGTGTCAAGATGGTGCTCAGCGCTTGGGATCACCAGGATGTCTATTTGTGGAAGAGTATTTTCAAGATAACTATAATCAGGCTTCACTTTGATCCCTTCAAAGGTGGTGATCTCACCTCTTGATTTCGCCACAGTGAACACATTCATGGCTTTGATTCCTTTGCGATAAATGGTATGCTGAAAAATATCATATGGGGCAGTAAATTCGGTGTTGAAGGTGCCATCCATTATTAAGAAGGCTACATTATACCGATTGGCTGCTAAGGTAGGATGATATTCGATGGGCTCTTTCTCTTCACTATGGGGTATGCACCCCAATAATGTCAAAAAGAATAGAAGTAAGACTTTGGCACTTTGCATTGATTTAATATTTCCTGCAAAGTAAGAAATATCTTTCGTGAATATGCTGTGTTTTCCAACCTGATGGGATGGACAGACATTTAGAACCACCCTTGGTTTCAAAAAAGGCCTGATTTGCAGAAAGATCTGGCCGTTTTTTTCATTAGAGCATGTGTTAGTTGCTCACGATGATTTCTTTCTATTGTTTTTTGATAGCGCCAGATCACTTTCTCATGGTCTTCTACCTTAGCACGGAAACTGGCTTTTTTAGCAATGTTTAGCTCGGTTGGGAATAGCACAACATCGCTGCTGTCAAAACCTCCTGTTGAAACCCCGGTAATGTAGAGAGCAGCATCGATCCCTTTTAGAATTACATCTGAGACTGATGTCTTCAAGTGAATGGTACCTGATATCAGAACATCTGCATCAAGCAATTTGGTTAGCTGGGCATTGGAATATATAGAAATATTTTCTTCATTGATCCCAGCTTGGCTCAGTTGATCATTAATATGATTCACAGGTAATATATCAATGTTGAGTTTGTTATGGAACTTAAGTTTTACCAATTCATCGAATAACTGCCTTTGTGCGAGCTGTGATAACCTTGACGAAAGATCCCTTATCTTCTGAATTTGATCATCGTCAGATTTTTTGGATTTTATATAGGTGATAAAAGGGATAATGGCCAACCGGGAAGGCTTACTTATTCTTGGTCTAAAGGGAGACGGATCTATTTGCTGAGCTACACCACGTACAGCAGGAAGAAGGGCAACCAAAGCGAAAAACCACTTAATCATTGGAAGTTGCATTCAAGAAGGATGTACAGGTCATCATCAATATATAAAGGTAAAAATTGAAAACTGTTCATTTGATCAAGTAAACCTTAATAGTCGATCGTAACAATCCACTTGCCTTTCTGATAAACCGTGAAATCAAAATCAGCTGTAAATGTATTGGTCCGTAACTTGTTGTTTAATGTCATACTTAGCTGCCCAACAAATGGATATTCCACTTGTTCAAACCCAAAGAAGTTTTGTTGTTCCAGTTGAGATCCGGAATTACTGTTGGCACGTAGTGTTACGATATCGTCCATAGTACGTAAACCTCCACGACGGAATTGAATTTCAATAACATTAGGTGCGTCGGCAATCTTGGTGAACTTATACCGGATGGGTCCTCTGGAGCTGGTCACCTTGTAAGGATATTCATATGGCCCAATGTACTTGTCTTTCTGCCAATATCCATCCATGATACTGTCAGGAGAATAATAAAAAACCCCTTTGCCATCACGCATCCCTCGTATCCAATCTCCCGTGTAATAAGCTCCGAATACATCAGATCGAAGGTATTCAAGCTTGCCTGATCCATGCGGAAACCCTTTTTTAAACTCACCAACATAAGTGCCCAGCCGACCTTTTGCTGTACCTGAGCCTTGGGCCAGCCCCTTTTTGCAATCACCCTTGTATGTTTCATCCAGCCCGTTCTTCAAAACCCGACAACCCTTGTTTTGAGCGTTTAAATTCAAACTTAAAATAATGAAGACGAGAAAAAAATATTGCGACTTTTGCATAATTGTTGTGGATATATACGTCTACAGGATTCGGTTCGGTTACAATTATTGATAATAATTAATTTATCGAGCTGGATTTTAATCCGTTTACTTAAAAATTCATATGCTATTTTGGTAAATTAGAACGTACTTACGAGAAATGATCTATGTCAAAAGTAGTCCTTGTGTCGGGTGGGAACAGAGGTATTGGTCTTGGTATCTGTCTTCAATTAGCCCGGTTAGGTCATCAGGTGATCATGGGAACTAGAAATTTGGATAATGGCAAGAATGCAATTTCGGATTCATCCCTCCATATAGATGTTCAGCTACTCGATGTTACTGACACTGAAAAAATACGTGAACTGGCTTCATACATCCGGACGAAATATGGTCAGCTTGATGTACTTGTGAATAATGCAGGAATTGGAATTGGTACGAAGGGAGCCGTTGATGCGGATTTGGATGAAACAAAAAAAATTTTTGATGTGAATTTTTATGGAGCATGGCAGTTGACCATGTCCATGTTACCACTATTGAAACTTAGTAGGAATGGAAGAATAATTAATATGAGTAGTGGAATGGGGGCCCACAAAGAATTGACAGGAGGATATGCTGGATACCGGCTATCAAAAACAGTACTGAATGGTCTCACTATTTTGTTAGCCAACGAACTTGCTGGTACGGCTATCCAGGTAAATGCCATGTGTCCGGGCTGGGTAAAGACTGATATGGGAGGACCGCGAGCATCTCGTTCCATTAAAGAAGGTGCGGATACTGCGGTATGGCTTGCCACCTCCGAGACCATCCCCAATGGTCAATTTCTCAGGGATCGTAAAGAAATTGCCTGGTAGCCCCATATTCAAGGTCGGTTGTAGCTTTTGAATGGTACATTAACCCGCATTATTCATGACACTTTCAAGAATAACGATTTAAAATGGTTGATGACTATTGATTATTAATTACTTATGAAAGGGTTAACCCTGCATATTGCCTAATATTGAACCCCCATATTTGGGTATTATGTTTTTTATAAATAAAGTTTACCTGAAACCTAATTAACAGATTATCAATAATATAACATTGGGCAGCCCACTGGATGGAATATTCTGTTGAATTTTCCGGGTTAAACCTGATCAACTAAAGGCATCAATGCCGTTCAATGTAGTTCAACTAACACAAGGGTTGATCCAATTGAATCATGAGGTATGAATTGATGCAGTTCTGCTCCTTCCAGCCATATCCAGTCCCCTTTCCGATCCAAAAGCGTGTGTTTTGTACCGGCTTCATATTCCAGTTTCCCTGATACAAGAACACCAAGGGTAGGAGAACCAGGTTGTTGAATGATGAGATTTTGTTTGATTACCATTCTGGTTACAGTAAACCTTTGGTTTTTGATTATTGTAGGCACACCAACCAGGATCGAAGTAGAGTCCGGTGATGAAGGTGTGGACAACAAATTCTCCACTGCAATTAAGCGAAAGTGATTGCTTCCAACATTTGAAAATCGATGAACAAATGGCTTTTTGCTATAGCTCAGATCACTCCCAATGTAATCATCAAATAAGGTTACTTGTCTGGAAGTTCCATTTGGTTCGTTCAGCCAGATCTCGCTAGCTGAAATACCAATGTAGCAGATGGGATTGACATGGATGTGAAAGGCGGTGGTGTCTCCAGGTACAGCTTGTACATCCAGTACCCGTGCATATGGCTTTTCTGACACAAGTTGATGATGGGGTTCCATATAAACAGGCACCTGACAGAAAGCTACATCGGCGTAAATAACAAATGAAATAAATAGGTTGAAAGCAAAGGTGCTTGTTATCTTGGAATGCTTAAGGAATCTCATGGTTTGACCTTGATAAATGGAAGAGCCACAACCAAAAATAAACTGATGGTTCCGATTCCAGCACCAATACTAAAGTGGTCGGCAACAAACCCAATGACAATAGCAAAAATTGCCGTGAAGCCAGAGGAGAGTTGTGAGGAAGCTGATAGTATTCCCGCATGAACCGATGGATCCGTGGATTCGGTAACCACTGCTACACCTGATGGTTTTCTCAGGTTTTCGATGACCAATAAAATAACGAAAAGGAACACAAGGCCATATCCCAGTTCCGACATCATCCCAACACCTGTTATAATTCCTAAAATCGCTCCTATAAGTAGGGTTAGGTTCAGGGTTTGTTCTGGTGAGCCAAATAGCTTGTTCATGGAATGAGCATGGCGGGAGGCGATCGAATTCATTGAAAAAATAATAAAATACACAACGCCTATAAGCAAGGCAAGCTGTTGGTGCTTAGTGATCGAATACATCAGAGGTACTTGCAGAACTAAGCTGCCCAGTAATGGCTGAATGTAATCTTTGATGCTTTTGTAGTAGCCTGAATATAAGGAGCTGTTCATCAGAGCTCGTATAGTATATCCTGTTTTGAAACTTTGAAGAAACGTCTTGAAAACAAACCTTATACGTTCATTCCAGTTGACAGAAGGCACCAATTTAAAATGGTCAAGAGACGCAGGATAGGACAAAACATTGATAAAATCGATAGCATATGGAATAATTGAGAAAAGGAAGACAAGTTCCATCTGATCAGTTAAAAAAACCAGCGCCCCGGCAGCCAGACTGGAAACAGCGCTTCCAAGCTGTGACCAGGACCTGGTATGTCCATAATAAGCAACTTTTAACCGGGTCTGATTCGTTTGTGCAAGATATTCAAATATCAATGCCTTATGGACACCCGAACGAACGGCATCTCCAAGTGCATAGCAAACCATGGCAAGTGTAAATGTGAAGTAAGAGGACCCGGCATAAAACAATACGAATGAAATAATATAGACGACAAAACTGGAAGCCAGTGTCTTTCTTCTACCTGCTGTATCAGCAAGCAGGCCGGAAGGGATTTCAAAAATGTTGATCATTATTTCCCGGATGGCATAAAGAGTGCCTATCTGAAGAAATGTCAACCCTTGGTTCAGGAAGAACAGAAGAATGAATGCTTCAAAAAATCTGAGATTTTTAAAAAATCCGTAAGCACAAAATTTTGCATACTGTCTGTCTTTGATGATTTTATTCATGATTATATAATCAATGTTGCTCTGACCATCATAGTTAAACTTAACAATAATATTGCTGTTTTAAACACTATTCATGGGGTTGACCTTGTAGTAAATGAGGATTCAGTGTGCAAGCAACTGATTATTTGAGTGAATGTGCACCTGACATTCTTTTTTTAAAATAAATATACAGGCCGATAGAGGATAAGAAAAGGAGAAGAATGAAAGTGAACTGCGTGTTACTATTTTCAACAGGATGCCGTAACATTTTTATCAAGTCATGGGAAAATTTTCCAGCCAGGATAGCCACTAATGTTCTGGGCAACATGCCGATCAATCCTCCAACGACAAAAGAAGAAAGCCGGATTCCGAGGTACGATAAAAGTACATTCATAATACCGAAAGGTAATACAGGTGAAATACGACAAAAGAAGACGAACCAGAATTGATCACCCTTTTGGATAGTTGCAATATATCTGTTTGCAGCGGGATAAACCCTCTTAAAATGAACAATGAATTTGTCATTGAAAAACTTTGATAAAAAAAAGCCCAAAAGGGACGCAAGGGTATAGCAAACAGCCATGGGCAAGATTCCCCAAAAACCAATAAAATATCCAACGATAATGGAGATAGCTGTGGTGGGTGTAAGGGCAAAAGCCATCGAAAAGATTGTCAAAATGAAGAAAAAGGCCCAATCAAATGAACTAAAATTCAAGACTGTTGCTTGATATTCTTGTAAATAGTAGGTGAGCAAACCGGTAAAAACAAGTGGAGCTGCTGCCATCCAAATAATCAATCCGATGGATTTTACATTGCGGTTTGGCAGAGTAAAGAGATGCATTATTTTAGCGGCATAGAATTTGGCAAATCTAATGCTTGGATTCAGTAGATAACCATGAAGTTTTATGAAATTCGCTACAAAAGCAATACATGCCGGGATCAAGCCTGATGCCACCACAGGTGCAATAATGACCCCGATATATCAGACTTCCACCTATGTTCAGGAGAAGTTGGGCAAACATAAGGGATATGAGTATTCTCGGACTGGCAATCCAACCAGGCAAGTGCTGGAGAAAAACCTGGCTTCACTTGAGAATGGTAAATACGGGATATGTTTTAGTAGTGGTATGGCAGCAACAGATGCCATTGTGAAACTACTGAAACCCGGCGATGAAGTAATTTCCACTAATGATCTCTACGGAGGTACGTATCGTCTTTACACAAAAATATTTGCAAAGTATGGGATCAAATTTCATTTCACGGGAATGGATACTCCACAGGCTATCAAGCCATTCATGAATGAAAACACCAGGTTAATTTGGGTTGAAACCCCCACAAATCCTTTGCTTAATATTATTGACATTGAGGGGATGGCAAATTTGGCAAAAGAATTTGATTGCTTGCTGGCTGTGGATAACACATTTGCAACCCCCTATCTTCAAAACCCAATAAATCTGGGGGCCGATATGGTCATGCACTCAGTTACCAAGTACCTCGGAGGTCATTCTGATGTGGTAATGGGGGCTCTTGTGTGTAACAGTGAACATCTGGCTGAACAACTGTATTTTATCCAGAACAGCAGTGGAGCTGTGCCCGGGCCAATGGATTGCTTCCTCGTGCTCAGGGGTATCAAAACACTTCACCTTCGCATGCAAAGACATTGTGAAAATGGTCGGTCAGTTGCCCTCTTTCTTTCGGATCATCCAAGTGTGAATAAAGTGTATTGGCCAGGCTTTGAAACACATCCGAATCATGATATTGCTAAAAAACAGATGCGTGAGTTCGGTGGAATGATATCTTTTACTTTGAAAGACGACGCAATGGAGAAGGCAAAAGAAATTGTAGAAAACATGAACCTATTCTCCCTGGCAGAATCACTGGGTGGAGTAGAATCCCTGGTTGGTCATCCTGCATCAATGACACATGCCTCCATCCCCAGACAAGAGCGGGAAAAAACAGGTGTTGTTGACTCCCTTATACGCTTAAGTGTTGGTGTGGAGGATGTTGATGACCTGGTCGAAGACCTGGACCAGGCCCTTCAGTAAGAATCGCTCAAGATAAAGATCAGGACGCTAACCTTCATCTTGGCCTTCCTTTCTGCAGCTCAACATCCAATGAATGCCGAACTTATCTGTTAACATGCCGAATTGATCACCCCAGAACTGCTCTTCAATTTCCATGGTGACCTCTCCGTCTTCCTTTAAACCATTGAAAACGGTAGTCATTTTTGATAGATCATGAAAAGTTAAACTTAAATGTATGTTGGAAGACGAACCGTCTGTCGTATAACTGGCGGCGTCCATATGGTCGGACCCCATGATGGTTCCCCCTTCAAATTGGAGAGAGGCATGCATGATCTTGTCTTTATTCGAAGCCTGATCGGCCATAGGGGATTCACCATAGGTCCCCATATAAGTAATCTCTCCATCCAGGTTCCGGGCATAACATTGCATAGCTTCTTCACAACAACCGTTAAACATCAAATAGGGAGAAAAGGAAATTGTATCACTCATTTTTTTCGTTTTTGTTTGAAATTGTTTTCATAAACTTCGATCCAGTCGTCAGGGGTCATTTTACTCATCAACTCACCGACCAACGCATAAGGAATGTCGTTCATTTTCTTGAATCTTATACAACTTTTACCCATATCCAGCTTATGACTAGTATGTATTGGGTAGGCATCTACAAACCATTTCAGGAGATCGGGTTGAGCATAGATGCCCATATGGTAAAATCCGATGAAATGCTTTTGTGACGCAATATTTGCGAAAGGGAGGGGATCGGAAGGATTACAATGATATCCAGCCGGGTACAGGCTATGCGGGACAACATACCCAATCATTCCATAATTCATTTGTTCTTCAAATCCTGAAGGAATGTGCTTCAGAATTGTCTCTCGTAATCGGGTGAAACTTTCAACTCTTTCTGCAGGAACTTCACGAAAGTAGTCGTTAACAGTAGTTGCTGTAGATTGCATAGAATTGTTGCTTTAATTTTGAGTATATAAAATATAACAAAAAAGCCCGTTAGTTCTAACGGGCTTTTGCAATGATTAAAACTAACTATAAATATTAAATAACTTTGACATTTATTGCGTTCAATCCTTTACGACCCTCAGTAAGATCAAATTCCACTTCATCACCTTCTTTGATCTGGTCGATCAAACCGGTGACGTGAACAAAATGTTCTTTTTCTGAGTCTTCTTCTTTAATGAAACCAAAACCTTTGGCCTCACTGAAGAATTTTACTGTTCCTTTACTCATTATTGATAATAGTATATTAAAATAGAACGCAAAATTACTATTATTCTGGATATTCTAAGGTGATTCCCGTTATTATTTCAAATCCTATTAAATAATGGTGAATAGCTCGATTTTCTCGGATCACGACCGAAGATTTTGAATTTTATATCTTTAATAAAGGTTAATATCCTTGAAACATCAAATATTATCCTCTAGACAAAGGTTTTATGGTTTCAATTTCCAGGGTGGAATTTTCCGATACTCACCAGTTCGGAAGAGGATCAGTTGATTCCGGATCTTTGAGACGGGCTTCGCGCCAACCCCCGGGTTGGGCTCGCGGATGTTCATCAAACAATATTCCTTTTTGCATGAGATCTTCTACCTTTTTGACCAGGTTGGTATCCTCATAATTTGCATATACTTTCACTAACCGCTAACTTGTCAATGCGGTGAAATGACAACGTTGAGCAACCTATCGAACGTCAAAGTGAGCATAGCCATCATCCGGTTGAACAATCAAGGTGAGGCCAAGTAATTAGTAAAATGAAATTGAAGCCGTGAGGTCCAGGGAAGGAACAGTTATTTGGTTCAGGTTCATCTAATCTGTTATGTTTAAGATTATGGATCAC
>Ga0114931_10002767_pt1 | contig 22292 bp, 21 predicted proteins | sample 2SBtaG_FD_89579 | JGI IMG/M metagenome (GOLD analysis project Ga0114931, IMG submission 89579) | Deep subsurface microbial communities from Kolumbo volcano to uncover new lineages of life (NeLLi) - 2SBTROV14_V59a metaG | ecosystem: Environmental > Aquatic > Marine > Volcanic | place: Kolumbo... | reverse complement strand
GGAAAAAAGTCTCCCGATAAAAGGAGTTACGGCTGCTATAAACGTAGCCGTCTGCAAGGCAAGTCCCAGCACTAAAACCCCCACCAATACGGCTAAGCAAAAATTCCTCACAGAAGCCCTCTTAAATTTCGCTCGAAGCCCTCCAACGAATTCTTTCCCCCACCAAACAAGAAATAATGTTCCCAATGCTAAATAGGTAATTCGGTGAGACCCAGCTCCGATTAGAGCGACCGGAAGCAAAATTGAGGGGTGTAGGACAAATCGTCTTAAAACGCACATGAAGTAATAGATCGAAATTAAACATACATCTCCAGCAATCACCGTTATATAAACCATGCTTCCTGTATCAACAGCCCACCCAATAGAAGTGTAGAGTTCGGAGCTTTGCTGATTAATGTTAGGGTTGATAGATATGATTATTGCAGACATCAACACGATTCCATTAAAAATATTAAAAATCACAGCTAATAACTCGCGGCTCGATTTTTTCCATATGACATTAAATTCAATCAAACAAACTGCCAAAAACAAAACCCCAAAAAACTCACTTCTAATATAGGAAGTTTCAATTCCATTTACTCCCCATGAATAAAACATACTCAAGAGATTAAAAATGACAATCAGACAAAAACCAGCTGCCAATTTCCAATGTTTACGGATGTAGCTTTTAGCCTTCTCGTTTGTTGCAAAATACGTAAACATTATCGCGAGAAAAATATCTCGCCCTTGTATAAGTGTCGCGCCAACCCTAAGGATAAGATATTCACCAACACCAGAAGGAACACTATTAACGGCGAAAAGCAACACTAAAAAATAAAGGAAAAAATGTTGCCTCTTCTGAAGCAATATCTCATACCCAAAATAAAATGAAACTAACAACAATATCATTTTTCAATCATTTCCAATCCCCAAGAAAATTCTTTTTCAAATGTGTGGGCAATAGCAAATCCGGGCACTTTAACTCCATATTCCGGCGAATAATCATACCTTTTGATTTCGAAGTCGTTTTTCTTGCTCGATAATAAGAGTGATAAATGGTCGGTATTTAGCTCAATCCCTTTTTTACACTTCCTCGGCGAAACTGCTGGATGCAACTGCCAACGCATCGTAAAAGTCCCTTTTGAAACCAAATAAAAACAAGAAAGTTGTTTATCTTCAACCTTCAATTCCATTTTAATTGGAGAACCAAATCCATAATGAACCGCCTCAAGAAAATCGTATTCAAATCTACTGATCGACGCCCGAGCCCTGTCGAATAGACGAAAAGCACCAAGTCGACCAGGAATTATTGGGTTCTGCTCAGTATTTTCAAGCTGTGGAGTACTGTGGTTTCTCGTAGAACGAAAGTCATTGCGCGCTTCTACATTAGGAGTGTAAAGATATGTACCTGGATCCACAACGATTGGCACTCCCCGAATAGAAAGCTCAAACGAAAGTTTGTCATTATGCGCGTGTCCGCCATTTCCATCTTGCCCATTGTTGCCAGAACACACAACGATTTGCATCCTGTTCTTTCTCAGGACAGCCCATCCCGCATTTGCAAAATGATGAGAAGGTCTGAAATTCCAACCGTCAGATTGGTTAGTTTTCTTTCTTCTGCTTGAAAGCCAATACAATGGTAAATCATCCACATCGTGCCTATAATCTCGGTCTTTACGTCCGAAAAACCAATCGCCAATTGGCAAAAGATAGTCCATTCGTAAAACGCTTGTATTCGGCGACTCAAAAATCAAAAACCTTCCGGAATCATTATCTCCGAACTGAGGAACTTCTCCATTTTCGTGTAACAGTAAACGCAACGCCTCAAACATTGTTTCTAGCCTTGAAAGATAAGATGCGGAAAAAGATTTACCGACTTTCTGGGATAGCAGCGCCGAATAGAAAAACATCTCCAAAACGAGCCTATGGTAACAAGTCGACGCTTCAAAATCACATCCGTCATCATACACCTGTTTAACTATTTCCTTTTCCAATTCACTTGCTGAAAAAGAAGCCCACTCAGACGAATTCGGGAGCGAAGGACAAAGATTGGCTAAAAAATGTAAACCTACTATGTTAGAAGTATAATGATTGCTTGTAAGCTCCTCCGATCCCTCAAGATGCTTTCTTATATAGTCCCCATGTTCAAAAAGGGATTTAGCGACTATCCAAAGCACCTCATCGGTTAAATGCTCCGAGTCGCTAATTAACGCCAATGAAACAAGCCAATTGCAAGTTCGAATAGCTACTTCCATTGATATAATCCAATTTGGACCGTACCCCTTCTGATTCGACTCAATCCAATCTATGATTTCGCAAATTATTTCCTTTGCAAATCGTTCATCTCCAGTAATCCTATATGCTTGACCTAATCGAACACCGTGTTGAAAACGACTCAACTCCCAAGGCACCTTTATGTCCACCCCAGGGAATCAATGTCGAATTCGTCCAAACCAAGTATTTTCGGACCATCGATATCCTGATTTAAAGTCTGTATGCCAGTCGATTGGATCGTAATTAGAACAGAACGATTTTGGTAAACGCCGAACAATTTTTCTAAGTTGTTCGGTTTTCGCCCGCCTCCCTGGTGCCATTTTATATTGATTCCCTTCTACACCAAGGGCTTCACCAAAATAGTCAACTTTTACTGGTCCTGAACCTAAAAGTTCAAACTTATGCTGAATAGTTCGTTCCGCAAAGTTCAAAATAGCTAAATGCTCTTCTTCAAGAGCCTTATAAGACCGATCCGGCAAATCAACAAACAATGACCGTTCAGACAAATTGCCACGAAATATTCTAATCCAGGATTCTTCTTTGTTTTTGACTCCTAGTAGATGCAAAAACCTCCTGTCCGATATCTCCGTACCAAGAACTCTAGCCCACCACTCTTCAATAGTATCTCTAGCATTTTTTTGCAATCGCCTCACAACCTTTCTGAAAACAATCGATGCAGGCATTTTGAGAACTTCTATAATTCTATTCACCATCGGGACCTCTCACGATTCGAGAGTTTGAAGTTTTATTAACGATGTCGTTTTTCGCCGGAACACAATAACAATAAAATCCAGCGGCGAGTTTTGGAAAAAGGCTCCCTATTATAGAATTTAGGTACATTATCGGTTTGATGCCGGTAAACAATAAATCGCTAAAAGGACCCGCGAACATAACTGAGCCTTTTATATCTTTAACTATAAACCCCTCTCTGGTTAAAACATCTTGAATGGATTTGTAAGTAAATCTCTGGACATGCGGGGAATCGGCTACAGTAGACGGATGCTTAGACTCAATATCTCTTCCGAATAACATCTTTTTAGATAAACTAATTAAGCGAGCCGCTCTCGTTTTGTTCAAAACAAATCCTATTCCTGTCTTAAACCATAAGAAACTCTCTATTTCAAACCAACCATATCCGTTAGGTACAGTTATGAATAAAACTCCGTCACGCCCCAATTTCTTTTTAATAATCTGTAATACACTTGACAGTTCTACATCCGGTATATGTTCTATAACCTCCGAGGCAATAATCACATCTGGTGTAAAATCAATATCGCGCAAATCACAGTTTCGTATTTTATTAGATTTTAGATCATCAAACTGAAATAACTTCTGACCATATTCGATGCTTGCAGCATCCATATCAACTCCAACCACGTCGAACCCCAAGATACAAAGTGGACGAGTAATCATATACCCCGTGCCACAGCCAAACTCAACGATCCGATTTGATTTTCTAAGACAAGAAATTATCCACCTCATTCTCTTCTGATGACCGTACGCGTTCTCTGCTATTACTTGATCGATTTCGTCCATAATTTCTAAATCTTACGCTTCGGTGCGGTTAGTTCTATAACAGAGAAAAATGACTCCTACAAAAACAAAAAAATACGAAATGGATGAAGAAATAGCTGCTCCCGATATCCCATATGATGAAATCAATGCAAGATTCAGAATAATATTAAGAAGTGTTGCAAGTACCCAAAGATACACTATTGAACTTGGAAATCCGGTGCTATTAAGAAACTGAACAAGAACAACTTCAAGTCCCAAGAAATAAACTCCGGGAAGTAGCCAAACAAATGGAGTAATGGATTTCAAATATGCTTCACCGAACATAATCAACACCACATAATCTGACAAGAAAAATAATGCAACACATATCAACACCGAAACCACACTAGTTACTTGAACAGTTTTTTTTGTTAAGTTCCACTTTTCTTCCTCTTGCGACATTGCACTTATTTTTGGGAACAGAATAGTACTAATAACTATTGGTAACGCAAACAATAATTCCGCCAATGTGGAGGCAATTGAGTAGTAACCTGACTCCTTATTCCCTAACATATGTTGGATTATCAGCAAATCCGACTTCAGCACTAAATAGGCAAAAAAAGCAGCAAGATACGGTTTGACTCCGTATTTAAAGGATTTTTCGAACAGTAAACGAGATACGATTAGAGGGGTTTCTATCTTGCCATTCAATATGTAAGCCGACCATAAAAAACTCAGAAAAGAAGCAAGCAAGAAAACAAATACCAACCAAGACACCGAGACCTGTTGAAATATTACTAATATTAATACTATACTCGCCGAAAGGACTTTAATACTGACATCTATTACATTATAAGACCGAACCTCTTGTATCCCCAAAAGTAAATTCTGTATTAAATAGTACGCTAAAGCGAAAGGAATACTTGCGACAACCATTAGGAAAACCAATCCGTGTACTGGCAATAAACTCGGGAACGATAAATTAACTACCAATCCGAATACTGCAATACCGCCTCCTAATATGAAACAAAGAAGCAAGGTATTGCCTATTAACTGAGGTAGCAAACTCTTATTCTTTGAAACAATATAAGTGTTCGAAAAATTCAAGCCAAAATTACCAAACTGAACACCGATTGTGACTATCGCAATCGCTATAGCATAATAGCCCCGTTTTTCAGGACCTAGGCTTCTTGCGATCAGCACAGCTGATAAAACACCCAATGCAGTCGTTACTACCTTAGAAAAAAAAGTCTCAAATATATGAAAAATGAAAGAGTTTTGACTCATTTTAGCAAACTACAAACTACTATTTGACGCAAAAAGAAATAACATACCAATCAAGAAACGGCTCAATCATATTTTCAGTAAATCTTGGAAGCAAACACCCCTATCCTAGGATGTGTTCCCGTTTAAAATGCGCAATCTCGAAATCTATCCTAGTAAAATCTTCCAGAATGCACTTTAGCTGACGTTTACTATATGCCTTCACGAGTGGTTTGATATCACGCCTATCAGCTCCGTATTCTAAGGTTGCCATAGCCCTTTGTACCCAATCTGAACAAATCACGTTTCACAACTCCATCATGAAAAAGCTTCGAATATAGATGAAAGGCACTAAAATTATAATAGAGACTCATAATTATAAGCCCGCCGGATTTCAACACCCGAAATGAGATGGTCAACTAAAAGAGGACACGAGTCTCACTCTGTTCCTCCTTTTGATTTTTAGTTTCTAACTCTTTTTCAACCTCAGCTGGGCTTTTGTAGCCCAAACTCGAATGCAATCGAATCGGATTATAGTAGCCTTCGATGTAGCTGAAGGTCTCGGATCTCGCCTGAGCAGTATTTTCAAAAACACCGTTTTCAAGAAGTTCAGCTTGAACCTTGAGAAAAAGCTTTCCGCCTGGGCGTTGTCATAGCAGTTGCCTTTACGGCTCATTGATTGTCGTAAGCCGTGTCGTTTGAGCAGCTTGCGGTAATCAGCTGAAACATACTGCGATCCCCGGTCGGTATGAACAATCGAGTTTCTGCTGACTTTGTCAGTAACAATGGCGTTTTTAAGTGCCCCGATCACAATTGATTTCTCCAGTTTGTTCGATACTTTCCAGCCCACAATTCGCTTCGTTAACTTGTCCTGAAACGTCGCCAGATAACGCCATCTGCCGCCTCTAACAGGCAAATATGTGATATCGCCGACAAGTATCTGAGAAGCCGCTGTTTCGTCCAACAACAGGTTCGGCGACGCCATTTTGTTATGCTTTGAATCCGTCGTCTGAGGTCGAAATCGCTTTGGTTGTATTGCCCTCAATCCCTGCCGTCTCAACTCTTTTCGAATCAAATATCGCCCAAATTTTAACCCGTGTCTTTCGAGTTCTGCCTTGATCCTGCGCGTCCCGTATCGCTTCCGATGATACCAGAATACTTCCGATATCTTATCGTTGAGTCGAACTCGCTCAGGTGTTCTAACTGACGTTCCTCTTTTTTTCTATGAACTGATATAGCCTTACGGGTCTTTCGCAAAGTAAATTGCCGCCTTTTTTAGGATGTCTCTTTCCTCCTCAACTTCCCGCAGCTTTTTCTTCAACGCGATCATCTCTTTTTCAACTTCAGTAGCTCCCTTAAAATCCTTCTTCTTCCAGTTATGCAGTACCCCTTGAGATACCCCCAATTCCCTCGACAACGAAGCTACCGACTGACCGTCGTGTATCTTCCTCACAGCTTCCCGCTTAAAATCTTCTGAATACTTTCTCATTCCTTAATTCTAGAATGAGTTTCGTGTCCTACTCAATTAGACCACCTCAAAATGCCTCCGAAATACAACGAACCGTATCTGGTGTACGACGCAATACACCATTGGAGTAAACCACATCAAAGGTGTCAGACGGAAAATCAATTTTCGCAGCATCACATAATTTCATTGTGCACTCCCTTCCATGTAGTTCAAAATTCTTTTTTTGTAAGCCGAAAGTGCTCTTCCGTAATGTCAATACCAGGTACGTCCGCTCCGTTTTTAGAAAAAGTAAGTAAATCTGTTCCTATACCATGCCCTATTTCTAACAATCGTCCATCTTTTGCAATCGAAAAATCGATCATTCTTGGTATCCAATCATCAATGATTTCGTATCGGCTTCTGCGTACCGCATCGAACCACTCTACCGATTCCGGCTCTATTTCGTCCAAATAATCTGCGGTACCGCATTGGGTATTATTCCACTGTTTCTGCGTTTGCTGCGTATCTATATCTTCAATTTTCATTTAATAAACCTCTCCCACCATTGTGCAAGATTGAACAAGTACCATGCATTCGGATTGCCTGAATCTATCAGTTTTAAAGCTTCCGACTTGTTTATGAGATCGGTAGAATCACAAAACTCCGATACCGAGTTCCGAATATGAATATTCAACTCTTTCATCATCCATTCTGTTACAGGGACACCAAAGCCTTGCTTCTTGCGGTCGATAAGCTCATCAGGGATCAATCCCCGAACCGCTTTCTTTAGGATATGTTTGAGGTTACCGTTTTTAGTTTTTATTTTCTCCGGAATCGATAAAGCCATCTGTACAAAATAATGATCCAAAAAGGGCACACGTCCTTCAAGAGAAGTTGCCATACTCATCTTATCTACCCTCATTAATAGCAATTCAGGCAAACGCAGCCTCAAATCGCTATATGTCATCCAGTCTAAATCTGAAAATTCCGGCGAGTTTGCCGAATATCGATCGAATAGCGCATCAATAACTTCATAAGAAGTTCGACCCGCAAATTTTTGGCGCATCCGCTCGGACAGAATTTTTGACTTGGCTAGTTCGGTGAAAACCAATGCACCACCCCAAAACACCCTTTCATCATTTGTTCCTCGACGCAACCATTCATAATAAAGCGAATCACCTTTTCCGGCAGTCTTTAGTGCTTGCAACACGAGCCGCTTTGTCACCTTGGGAACAGCCCAACTATTCAATTTTTGCAGGCGAAGTGCGAATTTCCACATTGGATAGCCCCAAAAAAGTTCATCTGCCCCCTCACCGACCTGAGCTACGGTAATGCCATTTTTTTTTGCCAATTCAGAAACATAATAAACCGGGATACAAACCGGATCGGCAATTGGCTCATCCTGGTGATAAACAAGTCGAGGCATAAAATCCAGAAGATCCTGTACACTTAAGTTTAACTCATAATGTTCCGACCCTACTAGTTTCGCCATTTGTCTCGCATATTTATGTTCGTTGCTATAAGAGCTCGCTCCCTCATAGCCTATTGTAAAGGTCTTTATCGTTTTTTCTGCAGACACTTGATTAAAGAGTGCTGCATTAGTTGAGGAATCAATGCCTCCAGAAAGGAAAACACCAACTGGAACATCAGAAACGCCTCGGTACTCTACTGACGTTTCGAGCTCTCCGCGAATTACTTCTGCCCATTCATCTTCAGAGCTAGAATGATTCTTTTCAACCCCATCAAATAAATCCCACCACTCTTCTTCTCTGATGTCCCCTTTTGGAGTTATACGCATCCTAAACCCCGCCGGAAGCTTACGAATTCCTTTAAACATTGTCATCGGTGCAGGGGTCGTCATAAAAGTTAGGTAATGATACAGAGCTTCCTCATCAATTTCACGAGGCACCGACGGGTCTTCGATAATCGCCTTAATTTCCGAAGCGAAATAGAAACGCCCCCCAACTTGTGCCCAGTATAATGGTTTCACTCCCAAACGATCGCGTACAAGCCATAGCTCCCGCAATCGAGCGTCCCACAAAGCAAAGGCAAACATCCCTCGAAATCGCTTTACGCAGTCAATCCCCCAATTGTCGTACGCCTTGAGGATCATCTCCGTATCCGAATGATCAGTTTTCCAATCGGTATACCCGGAAGACACTAAATCTGCTCGTATTTCTAAATGATTGTAAATCTCACCATTGAAGGTGAGCCAAGTCTTGGCATCCGCATTAGTCATCGGCTGACCTGCCGCATCCGAAAGATCAATGATCGCAAGGCGTCTGTGAGCGAGACCTATTTGCTTATCATCAGACAACCAAACACCAGCACCATCTGGTCCACGATGGACCATGCTATCGCGCATCGTTTTGAGCAACCGCCGGTCGATATCGACTTTATTATTCTGATTTAAGATTCCGACTATCCCACACATAAGATCGATTGATATTGCACATCGGTTTCCGATTCGGTAAACAGAACCCCTACAATTTTCGAAATCACAATTCCATGGCTAACAACAAGAGTTACTATTTCTCGTTCAGCCGTATTCTCATTTATTTAGTTCTTTTTCTACTTGAAAACTGATTTCTGTTGCTTGTACTTGCTCCCACAATTCAATCGCCCACTTTCCGCCGCCTTGAACTGATCCTGCAAATGCTTCGATCTCGGGTAAATGCCCTTTATCTGCCCGTTTATACTCGAGAGGCTTTCTTTTATCTCCCGCAAAAGTAGTTGTAACATAGTCGTTAATCGACAAGATTTTGCCATCAACGAATATATCTACTACCTCCTTCGGCTGAGATTTATGACCAAGGGACGTATAAGTTAGAGTTGCAACAGAACCGTCTTCAAACGACATTGTAGCGACGAAATTGTCACGATTAGAATAATAAGAAGTTTTAGGACGAATTGAATGCGCTCTGACATTAACAACTTTGGCGCCGGTAAAATAGGTAAAAAGATCGTAAATATGACACGCCTCGCCAATATTCCGTCCTGCACCTTCATCATTATGGACCCAATGATCCAGCGGTATATATCCGGCATTCATCCGGTAATTAATAATCGCGGGATTGGAACGTCCATCGAGAACTTCTCTTACGGCAACTGCGTGAGGCGAAAACCGACGGTTAAATCCAGTCAAAAGAATTGGCGAATGTTCAACCCATTCGTCGTAAAACTTGACGATTTTATCCAACTCATTCTGAGATACCGCCAAAGGCTTTTCAACCAAAACGTGTTTTCCCGCTTGCAGTGCATCGATTACCATATCTCCGTGAAGATCGTGCCTAGTACAAATCAAAACGGCATCTATATCTGGACTGCTTAATACGCTGGAATAGTCTGTACTGGAAAAACAAGCTCCAAACTGAGCCGCCGTATTTTTAGCATTGCTACCGGAGCTGCTTACTATTGCTCGAAGATCATATAAATCCGACCGCGTTTTGATATTGGGTATATGGACACCCTTCGCAAAGCCACCCGCACCAACAACGGCAATTTTGATGACCCCATTATTAGCCTTGCCCGCCCTGCTATTTATAATTAAGCGATTAATCTCATTTGTTTTCTGAAGCGCCTCGGGATACTTAAGCAACAGTATTAAGGTTCTGGACCCAGAAGTCTTTAGCAAATCATATGCTTTTGTTGCATCAGTAACTGGGTAAACGTCACTAACCAATTTCGAAAGCCTTATCCCTCCCGAAGCAACCTGTCTTAAATACTCCTGCATATTCCGATTCTCGGTCCACCTGACATACGCCACAGGGTATTCCGCGCCTTCTTCTTCGTAAGTCCGATCATATCGTCCAGGACCATACGAAGTCGAAATAAAGAAATCAAGTTCTTTTTGATAAATGTCAGCACGTTTAATGTTTAGACCAACATCTCCTACCAAAACGACGCGCCCCTTCTTTCGGCACATTTGAAAAGCTTGCGAAAGCACTTCATGGGAAGAAGTTGCAGCGGTAACAATTACTCCGTCAGCCCCTAGACCTTCGGAAAGATGAAACACTTTGTCTACAGCGTCTCCATCATCGGGATGAATCCCATCATCGGCTCCTTCGTCACGAGCCAACTGGATACGATTCGAGTCGAGATCAATACCAATAACTCGACATCCATTCGCTTTCAGCATTTGACAAGTCAACTGTCCCAAAATGCCCAGACCAATAACGATAAATGTTTCCCCAAGAGTAGGGGCAGATCTACGGACGCCCTGAAGGGCAATTGCCCCCAAGGTCGCCGTGCTTGCATCAGAAAGTTCCACACCCTTTGGAACTATTACCGAGAGGTTTCTGGGCACACGGATAATCTCGGCATGAGATGCAATTCCAGCACCCGCGCACGCAACTCGATCACCAACTTTGATATCTCGAATATCTTCCCCAACCTCAAGCACAATGCCCGCCGCAGAATATCCCGGGGCTATCCCTTCAGCTAACTTGCGACTTACTGCACCTTTTGTTTTCCTTAACCCTTCCTTTCCTATTTTTTCAAGAACGTTTTTTACTTGTTCCGGTTGTTGCAGTGCTCTTTTCCACAACGGAGTCCCACTCATCCTCACACCCGACATCTCCGTTCCAACTGAGATACAAGAATACATCACTTGGACCAAAATCGTTTTAGATGAACCAACTGGGGCAGCCACCTCTTCTAACACAGCTTTTCCTTTGCGAATAAATACCTGTTTCATTTGAGTATTCCCTTGTTTAGCCTTTAAACTAACTTATCTCTTTTATGTCGGATAACAAATAACGACAGTATTTCTGATCAACTATCTGACTTGCGATTGCTCAGACTAACCTTGGATTTTTTACAAAAAAAGAATGCTTTGACTCGACAGAACTTATCCACGATTATTTTTCTCAAAGATTAGGCTAAAGATGTTTATGAGTAAGCAAATATATTGCCGTTCTCTGCAGTTGGTACCGTGAGTCCTTTACATTTAATCAAATGCCTTATTAATTCTTTTCCATTTTCTGATCCAAACGACCTACCGAAAATAACCAAACATCCTCAGGCTATGAATCTTAATTCTAATATTTGTAATATCTATGCTCATCCTTGCTCAAATCAGACTTATTAAGCACAACGCCTAGAATCTTTGAACGGATTGCCGACAGTTCTCGGATACTTTTTTGAAGGGCATTTCTGTTTGTCTTGCCGCTATTTACAACTAATACCGTGCCGTCAACTATTGCCGATAAAATAACCGGATCCGCAACCTCAAGAATTGGAGGAGCATCAATAACTATATGGTCAAAGCGATTCTTAAGTATTTCCAACATTGTCCTCATTTTTTTTGAACTTAGTAACTCAGTAGGGGTTGATGGTACATGACCACTCGTTATTAGAGAAAGATTAGGTATCGATAAATCCCAAACCAACTCTTCCAGAATCCTATCATTGCCGGATAAATAGTCCGTCAAGCCCTCAGTTGAACTGATTTCAAATCGTTGTCGAATCGCAGGTTTACGAAAATCGCAATCTATTATTAGCACCCGTAAGCCCAATTTCGCAAGCGAGATTGATAAATTGATCGCCGTTGTAGTTTTTCCCTCCGCTGATAAAGAGCTTGCAAAAAGTATAGTCTTCGGTGGTTTTTCCGCCGAAGAGAGCAACAAAGACGTTCTTAAAGCGAGATAGGACTCCAGAACTTTCGATGGTCCTTCAAAAATACTGGGCATCGGTACACTAACGGAGTTCGCTGATGTTAATCCCAAGATGGAATCAGCTTCTCGAACTTTAGACATGCCTTCAGTTGAATTGGAGTTAGCAGAATCAAAATCGGGGACAAACAAAGGAATCACTCCAAGGAGTGGAAGTCTGGTATACATCTCGACATCTTCAATCGATTTAATGGTCTCATCGAGGCTTTCGAGTAAGAACGCCAATGCCATACTGCCAAGCAGACTGAGTAAAAAAGCAATGATAACGATTATCCTCTTCTTCGGTCCTTTGGGTCTGTCCGGTATTTGCGCTTTTTGAATTATTTTATTCGTGTTATTTTGTTGTGCGACTTGGACATTTGCCTGTTTGGTTTTTTGCAAAAAGTCATCATAAACTTCACGGGCTGTTTTGACGTCCTGCCTTAAAATATTAAATCGAATTAATTTTTGACTTTCATTTATCGCCTCGGATTTCGCAGAATTCAATTCCGTTTTCGCCGCCCGTTCATCTTGTACAGCTCGTCGATAATCCGCTCTAAATTTATTTGCTAATTCGCTTTCACTTTTTTTTAGCTGCCTTTTTAGCGTCTCAATCTGGTCTCGTATTTCGATCACTTTCGGATTTTCCGGACCGTACTTAACCTGCCGTTCAGCGAAGATCGGTTTAGCCCTATTCAACAATCTTTGAAGTTCGATAATTTTTGGGTCAGAAAACACATCGGGCAACTCCTTAATACCCCCTTTATTGACTTGATCGAAAATTGAGCGAAGTAGTATCTTTTCACTGCGAGCTTTCATATATTGGTCGTGCAACTCGGTGAGTTTCAATTTAGTTAGTGTAGGGCTTTTTGCCTTCTCAATGTCATCGGTCGCAAAAATTGCATTTTTTCGTTGGTAATTCGCCAATGCCAGTTCTGCATCTCGAACTTTAGCCTTCAGATCAGAAGTTGACCTTTCTAGCCACGATGCAGAATCTCGAAAACGAGAGGATTCTTGACTAAACCGACGCCGAATAAAAACATCCGCTATACCTTTGACAATTTGCGCTACCAAAACCGGATCACCACCAGTAAAGGTAACCCTAAGTGCTCGCGCATTCGGAATTTGTTCGACCCTAGTACCTCTCCGTAGATATTCAATAAAAGGTTTTAGACGAGTAGTTCTTTCTAATTCTCTTTGGTTAGCGTTTTTCTTCAACCGATTTCCAATATCCGTTTTCCTTAAAACGAGGTCTAATTTTGGAAGCCCATTTTGGACGGTTTTATTTTGATCAAGCTTTAAATCTTCAATAACTTCCGCAAACAACTCCGGGCTCTCAAGAGCGAGTTTGTTAGTATTAACTGTTACAATGTAGTAAGGATCAGCGTCATCGTTGAGCCTCATCTCTCCCGATTTAAGAACCATTGAGTTTTGCTTTCCAATCTCGATTACCGTGGAGGACGAATACCAAGGTTTCATAAGCAAAACTGCCACTATGGTTACAATTGTAGAAATCATGACAATTGTAAAAATGAGCCACTTGCGAATCCAAATAACGCTTACAATTTCTCGAAGACTAATCAATCTGTCTTCCTCGTAGTTCGCACCATAAGATTCAGTGTGAAAACCTTTATCAAGGTCGTCTTCCCGAATTGAGACTAATCCAGTAGATGATTTTTCTTCTAATTGAGTATACCTATCCATCTTTTCCTAGCTAACCTCACTGAAATCTACGGAAACACTACAAACTTGAAAATCCAATTAAATATTCCGCTACAACATCTTAAATAATTTAGACCAATATTTCTCGCTATCAATAAATCGCTGTCTACTCGCTGAACAACTGCAATTACAAATTCTACCTCTTGATATAAATGAAATCCATAGAGTTAATTATGAAATTTTGCTGAAGGTCCCCTCCAAAGAGTTTCGAAATTTCGATCTCTATGGTTTCGAGATCAGGGCTTTTCCGATTACGAATGTCTCCATTGTTATCTGGTCTTTTTTGTCCCTTGGAATTGCCTTTTACCCTTGTAAAAAAAATAATTTTACCTGCCTTATCGGACAACCCTCCCGCGAGGGCGATGGCTTCGAGCAAAGTCATCCTTCCTTTTAAAGGAAACGAGCCGGGGTTCCGCACGGCACCTCCGATATAGAACCTTTCAGCTGGCGGAATGTTAACAATGTCGCCCGGCTGAATTATGATATTTTTTACCAAATCATTGTAAAGTTCGTTTAAGCTAATCCGGAGAATCTTACAGTCCGTTTGCTTTTTATTTCCACATCTTCCGCTCGGAAAACCGCTATCTCTCATCACAACGGCTTTGGGTCCATGATCATCCTTTAAGCCGCCGGCAATCGCGATTAATTTTACCAAAGAAACGTTTCCTTCAATTTGATACGTACCTGGTCGGAGTACCGCTCCTTGAATGAAAAAAGCTCGCGTATTGCTTTGTTCAACCCTGACCGTAACTATTGGATTTACTAAATACCCACCCTTCAATCGCCCGGCAATTATCCGAGTAATTTCCTCTATGGTCTTACCTTCGGCTTCAATTTTTCCGACAACCGATAGAATAAGATCGCCTTTTGAATTAAGACGGTATTTGCCCGTTAATTCAGGTGCATCTTCAATCTTAATGGCTAATACATCATTCTGTCCTACCAGATAATCTTTGTCCGAAGACAAAACAATCGTTGAAGGTTTCAGTACTAATACTGTGCTCCGATCCGAAACTGGGTCAACATCAATTGGCTTTGATGGTGGAACAACTTGTCCGAATGACAATGTCGAAATGGTAAGAAATAGACCAAGTACAATAAAATATTTCATAACGCGAAATAATGAGAACATGTGAAATTTCCAAATAATTTTACACATCCCTGCCCCTAAAAGAAAGTCCTAAGCGTGTATTTCAAAAGAACGTGAGATGCTTAGATACGCCAAGCAAGTTCGCTAACAACTCGAAAATCAATCAAAGATGTTAAAGCGCAACGTAGTACAGCCATTATTAGCCGTCAAAATCAAAGTTTCCACAAATCGAAGCTTTTTCATTTAGCCCACGTAGGAACAAAAAGAAAGTATCATATTTTGTTTGTTGACCTGAGTTAACACAAGAATTAAAGGCGATGGCGCTCCCGACAGGATTCCAACCTGTGACCTACCGCTTAGGAGGCGGTCGCTCTATGCAACTGAGCTACGGGAGCATTATGTTTATAATCAATCACTTACAAGAATCTGTAAATTTCCTATTCTCCTAGTTGGTCCCTGGTTGGTCACGGACTGGCTTTTTACCCATGGGTTTCTTAACATGACCTGACGAATCGATTTTAGTTGGCATTGCGTTCCCCTCTGCATCAGGGAGGGAGAATCCTTGTTGTTTTCTCGCCTTCTCCCTCAAAAATTTCTTGACCTTGTGTAGCTCTGCGAAATCTATTGTTAATGATTTTTCGATATCTTTGAGAACTTGTGTAATTTCCAGATACTTCTCCTTTCCAAATTTCTTACACCCCTCATCTCCTCCGTCAAAGCGATAAACGTAGAGTATCAAATTCAATTGATGGAACCGCTCATAAATTACATCGCTCATCCAATGGTTATTTGCTACCAATGCAGAGAAGTCCGAAAGAAAAATAGCGAAGGAATCCTTGTTACTAAAAACCCAACGATACGGCTGTCCATCGTCATCGACAACGCTAATCTTTAACCTCGTAACTATATACTCGATGCTTTCGTATGTTTGCAACCGTCGTGCTATTACCTCTTTAAAATAGTCATTCCGAAAGTTCCGGCTATTCAAGTAAACGGTGACGAGTGAGGTTAATACCGCCGCCAGAACGGAACTAGATAAAATTGCCATTAGAACAGTCAAATCCACCGAAAACGCCTCCCTTTTTACTGTGTCTTTTCGATTACCTCGATTTCGTCCAAAAGATTGACCGCGTCAAATCCGGACTCGATCTCCGGATGCAAATATCGATTCGTAATTGCCGGCGAGGAATGAGCGAATAGTAATTCAATTCGATCTCTCGGGACGCCGGCGTTAAATAACGCCGTCGCAAACGCATGCTTTAGATCGTGAAATCTAAAGTCCTCGATGCTTGCTTTTCGGAGAGCCGTTTTCCATCGTCTCTTAAAACTCTTAAACGGAAAGATATCACCGGAGCTCGTTTCTTTACGGATCTCCTGAAATAAATCTCGCATTGTTTTATTCAATGGAATATATCTTGGAGCTCTTCCTTTAGACTTAATCGCGTGCAAAAGATATTGATCAAAATCGAGGTCCTCGATTCGGATAGCGAGTATCTGTCCTCTCCTTAATCCCGTATGAATCGCGATCGTTACCAGCCGGAAAAGAATAACATCTTTGCTGATCTCATTCCAGAATCTCAGTTTCTCGTCGTTCGTTAGAATCCTGTTTCGCGGAGGAGGCTCCTCGAGTTTTGAGATGGTAGATACCGGGTTTCGATCGATCTTATTCTCCTGGATAGCTAGAGTAAAAATCTTTGATAACGTCGCCATCATGTTATTAACGGTCGACGCTGCCCGAGGGGTCCCGCGCACGGTCGGAGTATTCTTATTCTTGGTTTGAACGTTTCGGCACATTTGCGGAGTGATATCCGCTATTCGCAGATGTCCGAGTTCCGGGAGCGGATTTTGAGTTTCTTTTATTTTCAAGCTACACGGGTTAATAACAACCTTGCTCATCTCCAAACATGAACGGCTATCTATTCGACTGGCTATCTTTACATAAAAAATATACACAGCCAAAAAACCGCTCGATTAATGAAGATATTACCGCTTTATCGACGCGCGCTAATCATCGTATCTCAAAAAAGAATGGACATCATAACCTTCCAATTTTTCGCGTCCCTTTAGAAAGGTCAATTCACACAAAAACGCTAAACTTACAATATCTCCGTTAAGTTTTTCTACTAAATCCACAGTCGCTTTTGCGGTTCCGCCCGTTGCCAAGAGATCATCGACAATCAAAACCCGACTTTTCTCTCCGATCGCATCTTCGTGAATTTCCAAGGTGTCCTGACCATATTCGAGGTCGTAAGATACCGAAACTTTTTCGGATGGTAATTTCCCCGGCTTTCTAACCGGCACAAAACCCGCTCCGAGTTGGTATGCGAGCGGAACGGCAAAAATAAACCCTCTCGATTCCATTCCAATTACAGTGTCAATTCCTTTATCCGTGTATCTATCGGTCATTACATCTAGCGTCCGTTTTAATCCGTCGGCATCCTTAAGCAGGGTCGTAATATCGTAAAAATTGATGCCTTCCTTCGGAAAATCAGGCACCTCACGTATAAGTTCTTTTAAATGTTCCATATTATTTTGTTAAGCGGCATATAATAAATGCTATTCGACCTTTTTCCGCCATTATTTCTCGATCATAAAAGTAGAATAAGAGCCGTTTGGATCTAAGACGATTTCCTCAACCTGTTCAACTCGCGAATAGCTGGGACCTGCTAATAAATCTTCGTGAAACGCTTTAACCGCCTCTTCATCGCCTTCAATCAAAGCCTCAACCCGACCGTCCTCAAGATTCTTCACGTACCCCAATATCTGATGTTTTGCAGCAGATCGTTGGGTAAAAAATCTAAAGCCGACTCCTTGTACAAGTCCGCTCACAAAAAATTTTCGCGCGATTTTCATTCGTTACAAATTCAAACACAATCGGATTAAATTTAACCAAGCGAATCCAAACATTCCTCCAGAGTTCTAAGTCGGCAAGTATAAATTGGCATCCCTCGCAAAGTAAACTTGCTGGCGGAAGTTTGCCGCATTTCTTCCGCAAGAGCCAGAAAATCTTTTGGCTCATCGGTTTCAAAGCTAATGATGTATACCTTTTCACTAAACCCGAAAGCATGTGTCAGATGAATTTTGATATTTTCAAACCTTCGCCCAACCATGAAGTTTTCCTTCACCAATTCTTCACGCTCTTCAACCGATTTCTGATACCAATCGCTATTTTTTGCACAAGGATATAAAAAATGATACTTCTTACCGCCCACACAAACTCTTTTTCGATCCCCATTTTGCACGTCTATATCCGGCGCGACTAAAGCCTTTTCACCCGAAACAGACAGATAATTATCAACAGTTTCCAAATAACTGCCCAGGTTTGTACGATAAAGTCTCGCCGTCATATCTTGTATCAAATCAAGCGACTCGCCAATGCGCCAAAACATCAAATCAGCTTTCGAATCAAACCCAACAAGTGAATATGAAAAAAGTAATAGCTCCTTATTGAACTCCTTAAAAACCTTTCGAAACTCCGAATGAAACACTTTTTTTGTTTCGAGATTTAGTTTCCGCCAATCCGAATTCACACGGAAAAAGATAAAATTAACGAATTGCTTTTCTATATCGCTCGGATTCTCAGCATTCTCGCGATCTTCTACCAAACGCAAGCCGGAAACTTCAGAATCTTCTTTTTCCAAGTTAATGTTACTCATTTTCGTTTCGCAACAAACCTTACCAAATACGAGTCAAATTAAGAAAATTGTTCGAAAATCATTGTCCCAAGTTTTTAACATATTGTCCAAATCGGAGCCGCTACGGAGGATGAAACGATTTTCGATGGTCTAATAATACCGAGATTGAAAGGATCTATGAAAAAGTAATATTACGTTTGTGATAACGCGTCGAATTTCGTTCTCGGTCAAAATTGATTCAGATTAGCTATTTTCCGTCTATCTAATATAAATCGGATTCGACATTATCCAAGGGGTTTCATCAAAAGGACTTCCCAGTGTATCCAGATATACCTCAACACGATAGGCACCCTTTTCCTTAACATCAAAACTCAAATTTGTTGTGTCTTTTGATTCAAAAACCTTTGCACCATTTCTAAGAAGCACAAACCGCGAGGATTGGGGTGCAAATGATTTTAATGTAATTTGCCCTGAATCAAAGGCAATTTCATTGCCCATGATCTTCTCTTCACCGCCATTTTCCGCAGTAAATAAAAACCCACTTGTATCGCCTAAAATATCAAATCCAATAAACGTATGTCCGTCTTTTAAGGCTAAGAAAAGACTCTCTTTCGTAAGTTTTGTCCCTTTGGGAATAACGACGTGCGTCCTAACGAGACGAAAGACCGATTCGTATTTATCAAATTTAAGATAGAAAAGCTTATACCCGGTATCAGTGCCAAATAGATAAAACCCGAGGTTTGAGTGAGCGTCGTTTCCCGCGAAAAGTGTTAGTTTCTTATGCTTGGTCAAGGCGTCATATTCCTCTAAATTACGAGTTGGACGGGTAAAATACTTAGCGAGAGTAAGTTCGGGGTATCCGAGTGACCATAATGCGCTCGGAATAAAAGTAAGAGGGTTCATTTTCTTCGCGCTGGTGTGCAGGCTAAAAATTTCAATGCCATCAATATCTTCCTCTCCGAGATTAAAACGCTCGGGATAGAGTCCGAATATGACCCTGTGTTCCTTGCGTGCTTGCTCTATTGCCAGACTCGTCGTTTTTTGGCTGGTTACGTGCGCCCCATTAAAGCCTTCTAGATACAAAAGACGTCCATCTTTAGTGCCTGCCTCGTTTCCATTAACAAACAAAATATCGTCAACAAATCCCCGAAGAGTTAGAGAAGAAGTATCAAATTGCTCTGAGGTATGTTCCGTCATCACAACAAAATCCAAATCATTGCTCTTCGCACCCGCAATTAGCTCTTCAAATGTACCCGTGCTATGCCCTCCCAGCGAAGAATGAATGTGGACTACTCCTTTATAATCAACGAAATCGCTTCGCAGAACAATCGATCTTCCTTCCGCCAATTTCGAGATTTTTCCTGCTAGTAGCCCCGTTTGATAGCGGCGATATATAAAGGGAATTTGCGCTAGCAAGATTACGGACAACAAAGCTAATAACGTCTTTTTCCAAATTTTCACAGTTTCAAAAATTTACTAGAACCTATACTTTTTTCTTAGCGTTTTCGAACTATTTGCGAATCCAAATCGATCATAAAACACGTAAACCTAGACATCATAAGCGAATTCCTTCATCCCGTAAAATCCATTTTATAAGCATATTCATAAATTTCTTTGCGCGGTTTGGCTAAATGCCGTAATCGAGTAAAATACTGCGTGTGAGCCACTGTTTATTCCCAATCGTACAAGAAGCGGGTCTATATTCTTGTTTCACTTGTGATACCGGTCATGCTCTCATTTCAGTCGCTGAACAACAGCTTATGGGTTTTTGTTGCATCCTGTAAGTGAATACCCTATGCTAAATAGAGTATTATAATTCGGACGACTAGATAGTTTTAGAATCAGTCATGAAAAGTATTCTTTATTCATTTACCCTAATTATTTCGGTGTGCGGTTTTTCGATGGCGCAGGTGCGACCGCTTTTAACCGATGACATCGATATAACCCCGCCGGGAACGATAAATATTGCTGTCGGAACGGATTTTTTTCAAAAGGCTAGGTTTCCTTTATCGGGACTCCGGGGCGATCTGACAAGAGTGGGTGATATACGTATAAGAACGGGCTTTTCGTCCAACGTCGAGATACAAATCGATGGTGTCGCTCAAAATTTTCTCTCGATTAGGTCTCGCTCTAATAATCCGCCGATTCCCCTGAATTTTACCGGAAACTCTACAAACGATTTTGGCGACATTTCCAACTCGGTAAAAGTAAAGCTAAAAAACGAGTCGAAATCCTTCCCGGCAATAGGGTTTAAGTTTGGCTTTCAGTTACCAAATAGTAACGAGTCAAAGGGTATAGGTACAAATCAGATTGACATTTTCGCAAAGATTATCGCCCAAAAAACATTCGGCAAACAGCCGGGAAAAACTCCAAAACTCAAGTTTTTTGGAAATCTTGGATTGGGAATATTGACGTCACCGCTTGAAAAATTTTCCCAAAATGATGTTTTGCTTTATGGCTTGGCAGGAATTTATAAAGTTAACAAAAACATAAATATCGCCAGCGAAGTCAATGGAAGGGTTAACACTCGTAGTGGTCCGGCTCCAATCGGAACAGAAAGTTTGGGACAATTCCGAATTGGAACCCAGATAAAAGCGTCCGGATTGCGTTTCGATACCGCAGCCATTTTTGGTTTAACAAACACTAGTCCAAAAACTGGTATAACATTCGGCGTCACCTACCAATCACCACGAATATTTACTCCCGCACAATAAAATAGTTTGGATAGTCTTGAAGGTCAGGAGGGTCTGGGATGTTCCTTTTTTCCAAGACCTCCGACACTTTCTAAACTTCTTCCCCTTCCCATTGCTTTGACTTACTAGTTCGTTTACTTCGGTCTCTTTTTCTACTAAATGAGAGACAATCGAACGGGCGGAAACCAGGGTGGTGAGGGAGTGTGCGCGAAATAATCCTAAATGACTTCTCGAAAGGTTCAAACATGTCCTCTCTCCGCCGCAGAGAGCTCAAATGACAGCGGACACACTTCTTCCCAGGCGCGTTTCTGCCCGTTAAAAAGGGAGATTTCCAAAATCTAGCCTAGCCAGGATTTCAGAATCGGAAAATAAAAATGAAAGTATTTGAACTCGCAAATCGTTACACTAGACCTCTAGATTCCAATCGGCGAATGTCCTTTTCCAATATTTGGTGCATTTTCTATAGCTCTATTTACAAAATCTTTCGAAATTTGTACGGCTTCTCCCAGGTTCTTCCCCAACGCAAGGTTAGCCGTAATTGCAGCCGCCAAGGTACATCCCGTTCCATGGGTAGCGGTTGTGTCAATAAAATCAGACTCAAAAATCTGAAGCGTCTCTCCCACGAACAAAAAATCTCTGGCTGTGCGTTTCTTTGTCTCTTCAACCTGAATACTCTGCGTTCTGAACTCCGAATTCATAAAGTGCCCACCCTTGATCAAAACGTTTTTTGCCCCAAGATCACGCATAATTCTTGCCGATTTTGTAATATCATTCTCGCTTTCAATCTTCATTTTAGAAATTCTTTCTGCCTCCGGAATGTTAGGGGTCACGACCGTTGAAAGAGGAAAAAGGCGTTTGATCAAAGCTGCAAGAGCTTTATCATCTATAAGATCAAAACCCGACGTCGAACGCACCACCGGATCAACGACAAAATTTTTAAACTTATTTTCTTTTAAAACTATCGCCACTTCCTCTATTATTTGTATGGTAGGAAGCATTCCAGTTTTTACAGCCGACACGTCAAAATCTTCTAAGATGGGGTCG
>Ga0114931_10002766_pt1 | contig 22297 bp, 27 predicted proteins | sample 2SBtaG_FD_89579 | JGI IMG/M metagenome (GOLD analysis project Ga0114931, IMG submission 89579) | Deep subsurface microbial communities from Kolumbo volcano to uncover new lineages of life (NeLLi) - 2SBTROV14_V59a metaG | ecosystem: Environmental > Aquatic > Marine > Volcanic | place: Kolumbo... | reverse complement strand
GAACAGTTCACTCTCCAGCAGCTCGTCCGGCAACGCACCGCAGTTCTCAACGACAAAGGGCTTGTCCCAACGTAAACTGTTGTAGTGCAGCGCACGAGCCGCAAGCTCCTTTCCGGTACCGGATTCACCTGAGATAAGTACAGAGATGTCATAGGGCGCCACACGCCGGATTTTGTCGCACACCTCAGTGAGGCAACTTCCGGGCGTGCGCACAATGCCATCCTGGTCACTGAAGCATTCGCGCAAAGTATGTTGCTTCTGTGAGACCGCTTTTTCCACATGGTTCGGCGACCTCTTCAGTTCGATCGAGAGCAACTCGTTCTGGCGCTGTAACTGGAACAGCTCGGCCGCGTTCTTCAACGTCAGAATCAGGTTCTCCGGGTGCCAGGGCTTGGTAATGTACTGGTATATGCCGGCGTCGTTGACAGCGCTGATGATGTCTTCCGAATCGGTATAACCGGAGATGATCATCCGGATCACATCTGGCCACTCCTCTCTCACATTTTTAAGAAAGTCGACGCCACTCATGTCCGGCATGCGCTGGTCGCACAACAGGATCTGCACCCATTCCTGTTTCAGTATGCGCTCCGCCTCATCGACGCTGTTGGCCGTCATGACCTCGAAGTCATCCTCCAGGATTCTTTGCAACGCTTCCAGGCCGCGGACCTCATCATCCAGGATCAGAACTGTGGGTAGTGTGCTCATTTCGCCATCCTCCGGGATGCGCATGCAGCGTTTGATCTGTGTATGGCAATCGTCAGCAGGGTTCTGGACTTCGGCACTTTGTAGACGAAATTGTAGCGCGCCACATGATAGCTGGGATCGAAACCATAGAAATTCAAGCGCATTCTTTCCAGCTCCTCTTCACGGTAGCGGTTCAGGGGTTTGGCGACTTCTTCCGAGGCCCGCCTGTCCCGCTTGGCGGCCAGCATAGCGTCATGGTCCGGCGCACGGGCCAGCGCCTCGGCACGGGCACGGGTTTCCTGCACAAAGTCTGTCTGGTGCGCGCCAAACGCCACGTCAACCAGACCCAACCGCATCGCCTCGGCCACCCTCATCGGTAAACGGCCCTGGGTGATTTTCCTTGCATTTTCATCGCCCGCGTAACGTGGCAGCAGATAGGTCCAGTATTCGGAACCGTAGAGATTCCCCATGTCCTTGTAATGCGGGTTGAGAATGACCCCGTTTCGCGACCAGACATAATCCGCCGCGCGTGCCAGGAATACGCCACCGGCGCCGGCATTCCCTTGCAGCGCGGAAATAACCAGATGAGAGTCTGTGATAATAATCTCCCGGGCAAGATCATCAATGGCATTGATGTTACGCCATGACTCGTCAGCGGCGCTGTCGGCTGCCTCGATCAGATTAAGGTGCATGCCGTTCGACCAGAAATCGGCGCCCCCCATTAGGACGATGACGTTGGTATCCCGCGTTCGCGCATCGCGATAGGCTTCCAGCAGCAGTTCACACTGCCGGGTACTCATCGCACCATTGTAAAAGTCGAAGTGGAGATAACCGACACCGCCTTGCTCGGCATAGCGGATTTCTTCATAACCGCCGCTTTCCGGCAAATTCACGATATCGCCTTCCAGCACCCGGGTAGCCGGTAGCTTAAAGGGGTGTTTGCTGCGCTTGTCGCGCAGATGCCCGATCCATACTGCACCGTCAACAGTCGCCCGGCAGATGGCCGGCCCACAGCGCGCAATCACCTAGCCCGGCGCACCACGCAAGGTATATTCCGGCCGTGCATCGTACAAATAGACTTCGCGGCCGTACAGGCTGTCCCTGACACCCGGGAAGCCATCGGCGCTACGGATTTTCCGCAAGACAACGTCCGCTCCATCTTCTTTCCAGTCGATTGTTCGCTCTTCCTGTCGCATGGCCGGCCGCCACCGCCCACTGATTTCCGGGCAATCGTATAACAGAGGCTCGGGCTGCTTATCTCCGGCGTCGAAACGGGCCACAGCTTCCAGTACTGCCGTCACCGCGGCTTCCGTCACTTCACTTCGATAGAGGCTCGCCTTTGATGCTGCGCGAAGTGGAAACTCCGCCCAGGCCCAGATATCGCCGCCATCCATCACCTCGTTGGCCTGCAGAACGGTCACACCCCAGACCGCCTCGGCATCGAGGACAGCCCAGTCGAGCGAAGACGGACCGCGATCCCCGCGGATGCCCGGGTGAACAACGAGACAAATATGGTGACGCCAGATGTCTTCGGGGATCGCACGCTTGAGGAAGGGTGCAATAATCAAATCCGGCTGATACAGGTCGACGCTCTGGATGGCGGTAGCGTCGTTGATGTCGAATTCCACCGACACATCGTGTCCCCTGTTCCGTAATTCGACGAACAGCCGCTGGCTCAGGCTGTTGAAGGAATGGGTCAGAAACAGGATACGCATGGCCCGGTCCGCTCAGCAGATCCGCGGCAACTGTTCGCCCGCCAGCCAGTCGATCACCCGGCTCCCACCGAAGCCGGTCTCCATCTGCACGAAGCCGTGCGCGTCCTCGACCACTTCGCCGATGATGGCCACATTGTGGCCCAGCGGGTGCGCATGCATGACTGACAACAGGATGTCCGCATCCGCGGGCGTACAGATACACACCAGTTTGCCCTCGTTGGCCACGTACAGCGGATCGAGACCCAGAAGCTCACAGGCAGCCGCGACCGCGGGCATGACCGGGATAGCGTCCTCGTTCAGCTTCATCCCGACGCCCGATTGCTGCGCCAGTTCATTCAGGGTCGTCGCCAGGCCGCCCCGTGTCGGGTCGCGCAGGCAGTGGATATCAACAGCGGCATTCACCATGTCCGCGACCAGCGTATGCAGGGCAGCGGAGTCGGATTCGATGCTGGTTTCAAACTCCAGATTCTCGCGACTGGACATGATGGCAACGCCATGATCCCCGATGCTGCCGCTGACCAGCACGAGATCGCCTGGTTGTTCTCGATTTCCGGAAATATTCACGCCATCCGCCACAACCCCGACACCGGTCGTGGTAATAAAAATCCCGTCACCTTTTCCCCTTTCCACGACCTTGGTATCACCCGTCACCACCGGCACACCGGCCGTGGATGCTGCCTTGGCCATGCTGACGACCACGCGTTCCAGATCGGCAAGCGGAAACCCTTCTTCCAGGATAAAGGCAGCGGACAGGTACAGCGGCTTCGCGCCGGACATGGTGACATCATTGATGGTGCCGTGAACAGCCAGTGCACCTATATCGCCGCCGGGGAAAAACAGTGGAGAAATCACGTGCCCGTCAGTGCTCATCACCATTCGCCCGGCCTCTACCGGGAACAGCGCCTGGTCATTGCCCTGGCTCAGCAATTCGTTATCGAGGTGTTTAACGAACAACTCCTCGATCAACTGCGCCATCGCCCTGCCACCGCTGCCGTGCGTCATGTCCACCGTACCGCGACGGGTATCAAGGCGAACCGGAAAACGTTTGATGACGGCACTCATGCGACAGACTCCACCTTGACTTCCACGGATTCCGGCGCGCGCATGCGGCCGTAACTCCAATAGGCCGCGCAGGCGCCTTCGGAAGACACCATGCACGATCCCATGGGGTTCTCGGGCGTACAGACGGTGCCGAACAATTTGCAGTCGGTCGGTTTTTTCACCCCGCGTAGAATCGACGGACATTCACAGCCCTTCACGTCCGATGCCTGGATGCCGGGTACATCAAAACGCCGTTCGGCATCGAAATCCGCAAAGGCCGTCTTGATCTGCAACGCGCTGTAGGGCACCAGACCAAGACCGCGCCATTCAAACGCGCGGCACAATTCGAACACGTCCGCCACAAGCTGCTGCGCCTTGCGATTGCCGTCCCGCGTCACCACGCGGGTGTATTCATTTTCCACCTCGTGACGCCCTTCATTGATCTGCCGGATCAGCATCAATGCCGACTGCATGACATCCAGCGGCTCGAAGCCGGCAATCACCACGGGCTTCTGGAATTCCTCGGCAAAGAACTCGTAGGGCTGGCTGCCGATAATAGAACTAACGTGCGAAGGACCGAGGAACCCATCGATACAGACAGTGCCAATCTCGCGCACCTCGGGAGACTCGAGGATATTCTGAATGGCGGCCGGTGTGAGCACATGGTTGCAGAACACGCTGAAATTCTTCAGTCCTTCCGACTGTGCCTGCTTGATCGCCACTGCCGTCGGCGGCGTGGTGGTCTCGAAACCGATAGCGAAAAACACCACCTCCCGTTCCGGGTTATCTTGCGCGATCTTCAGCGCATCGCGGGTTGAGTAGACCATGCGCACGTCCGCGCCGGACGCCTTTGCCTTGAGCAGGCTTTTCCGGCCGCTGGCCGGCACGCGCAACATATCGCCATAGGTGCAGAGAATCACCTCGTGCTGCTCCGCCAGCTGGATGGCATTGTCAATACGCCCGATGGGCAACACACAAACCGGGCAACCCGGACCATGCACAAACCTCACATTCTTCGGCATGAGGTCCTGGACGCCATAGCGAAATATCGCGTGCGTATGCCCGCCACAAAATTCCATGATGTTGTATTGCCGGTCGCTGTCCGCCTCGCCGGTGATTGCCGCAGAGAGTTTCTGCGCCAGTTCCCGCGCTCGGAATTCCTCGACATATCTCATGCCTCTTCCTCCTCCAGCAGGCCTGCTTTCGCGAACAGCTCCAGCGTCCGTTGCGCCTCTTCCTCGCTGATTTTGTTCAGTGCGTAACCTACATGGATGAGGACATAGTCATCGATATCCACGCCCTCGACCAGGGCCACCGAAACCTCTTTCCTGACTTCGCCAATCGCCACGGTCGCTACATCCGCCGCCTTGTCCATGGCAACAATTCTGGCAGGTAGTGCAAGACACATGAGCTTCTCCCCTAGGCGCTGGCCGCCTGTGTTGAATGACCGATCAGCGACACCTGGCGGGTCGCCCGGATCCACTGATACCAGGCATCCAGACCATCCCCTCGGGTTGCCGACAGCTGCAACACCTTGATGCCGGGATTGACGCGCCGGGCATAGTCGATACATTTATCCACATCAAATTCCAGGTAAGGAAGCAGGTCGGTCTTGTTGAGGATCATCAGGTCGGCAGCATGAAACATGTCCGGATATTTTATCGGTTTGTCTTCGCCTTCCGTCACCGACAAAATGGCCACCTTGTGCGCCTCGCCAAGGTCAAAGGCAGCCGGGCAGACCAGATTACCGACATTCTCGACAAACAGTACGCTGGCTTCCTCCGGTTTCAGACCGTCCAGCGCATGCCCGACCATATGCGCATCCAGGTGACAGCCCTTGCCAGTATTGATCTGCAGGGCTTTCACGCCGGTTTCGCGAATGCGCTCGGCGTCATTGGCGGTTTGCTGGTCGCCCTCGATGACCGCCAGTGACAACTCCGCTTTCAGATCCTCGATGGTCCGGGTCAGCAAGGTCGTCTTGTCCGAACCCGGGCTCGACACCAGATTCAGTGTCAGAATCTCGTGCTCGGAAAAATAGCGGCGATTGGCGTTCGCGTATTCATTGTTCTTGCCGAGGATATCTTCCTCGATCTGCACCATGCGTGACTGACTCAATCCCGGCGCATGTGCGTGTGCCGGACCCTGCCCGTAGCCGTGGGTGTTCCCGTCATGGTGATGAACGTGCTCATGACCATGGTCATGGCTGTGCTCATGAGTGTGTTCATGCCCCTCGATCCGGGTTTCGCCTTCTCCGCAACCGCATACGGTACACATCATTCCACCTCCAGTTCCCTGATTCGCATTTCGTCACCCGCGGTGACCTGTAACTGATAACTTCCGCAATCGGGACAGGCATCGAAGCGCTGTTTCACGATCACCGTCCTGGCGCACTGCATACACCAGGCTTCAGCCGGTGTTTCCACAATCTCGAGTGCGGCGCCGTCAGCCAATGTGTCTTTCACCACCACATCAAAGCTGAATTGCATGGCCTCCGGCCCGACGCCCGACAAGGCGCCGATCTCCAGCCATACAGTCTTTACCCGTGCATAGCCCTGTGTCCGGGCGTTCTGCTCCAGTACCTGCAACACGCCTTCACACAGTGACATTTCATGCATACCCGGCCTGCTCCTGACTAGTGCACCCTGATCCGGTAATCCACGCACGGATCAATTGCATTGACCAGCAGCATGGCCTGTTTGAACAACGTATCCCTGTCGGCCGCGTCCCGCCCGCCAAGTGCGCGCGCCAGCGGTCCGTGTGGATGAAAGTTCCATTCCGTCGGGGCAACGATCTGGTAACGTCTGACCCGTCTGTCCTCGACCTCTACCCGGTGAATCAGCCGTCCCCGCGCTGCCTCGACCTGTGACAGTCCGGAACCCGACAGCTGTCCAGGCGTCACACGGCCCAGGTCCCGGTCAAGCCCGCTGGCCAGATGACGCATTTCCTCAATATTGACCACCAGCTCGTGCAGGCGGGCAACCAGTCTGGGCAACAGACCGTTACCATAGCGGTGGTGCAGGTCCCGAATCAATGGAGACTCGTATTGTCGGGTAAACGGTGTGGTTTCGTGATTTTCCCCCTGCCACAGCGGCTGACTGATAAATTTGTCTGCTGACGGGGCGCACAGGCGCTCGTGAAGATCTTCCGTTTCCAGAACCGGCAGCCCGGTAATCATGGAACGTCCGAAACCGGACCAGCCTTCGCGCATCACCAGCTGTATCAACACTGCAGCAATGCTGTCACTGCGATCAGCCCAGGATACAAGCGCCTGCTCGCTGTCGATGGCTTTCCATGCGTCGAACTCCAGACCGAAAATCTGTGTCTCGACAAACCGCCGCGCATCATTCAGGCACAGATCCAGCTCATGCCGGTTCACCACCATGGCGCCGCCACCGAGCTGGAAGGGATTATCGCGCGGGTAAATTGCGGTGCGCAGACACCGGCTCAACCGGTTCATGGGACTCATCAACCCAGCATCCGACTTGCGGCCGGTAAACGCCGGCCAGTCGAGCAGGATGCGAAACATATGTTCACGCGAGGTTTCAGCCCTGACCAGCAACTCACGCGCCTGCTTCTGATCGCAGGACACCTCGATCGCCATGGCCTGCTCACAAGCCGTCACGGCCGCCATGGCCTGTGCAGTGCCGCACACGCTGTAGAGCAATGGCAAGGTCTCCAGCACTTCTTCGACCGCCTTTCCCCAGAAGATGGTGACGGCCCTGAGCGGGCGTGTCGAACGAATGGAGACATCCCGGACCTGTTCGGCGTCCCGGTACAAATCGATTTCCAGGCGGCCCTCGATCATTATCCTTGCCCACCCCCCAGGAATGCACCACGCAGAAGTTCACGACGGCTCATTGGCCTGTCCATGCGCTCACTAAGGGTTGGGTGACCCTCCGTACCAGAATGGACAGGCTCCTGCCTGTCCTGGTTCTCTTCCCGCATGATGGCATCTATGACCGCCTCGGCCGTGGCCACCGCAGCGGCCTGGTCTTCGAATTCAAACATGGGCGAGAACAACGAACACATCTGGTACCGGCCGACGCCCTCTTCTTCACCGACGATAAACGCATAGGGTCCGGAGGGGAACACATGTTGCTGTGTGGAGCCCAGGGACAAATCGTTCCAGTCGTCACCTTCGTTCGGCAACAGCATCAGGTTCATGAACCAGGGCGTGATAAGGACGCCCAGGCAATGCCTGCCCCAGGGATGCATGCCCACAACCTGGACCTCCAGCTGGTCGTTGACAATCGGAACACCTTCCATCCGTTTTTGCTGTATCTCGGCAAACACACTTTCCAGTCCTTCCGACAGATATTCGGGACAAATCGTAGTCATTCTTCAATTACCATAAAATCGTCCTTGTTTCCATCACAACGGGGACAACGCCAGTGATCCGGCAATTGAGAGAACGGCGTCCCGGGCGGTATCTGCCAGTAGTCATCACCTTCCTCCGGGGCGTAGACATACCAGCAGATCTTGCATTCCAGGCTGGTCCCATCCTGGATCTTGCTGTTGTCCCCGCCGTAGGAGCCACTGAAGAAGCTGTCTTTCACTGGTAGACCTTGAGGATTTCTTGCAGGCGGTCGACACTGTCACCAATGTCGTCCTGGGACGCCAGCGCAACGGTGGGTACATCCACCACTTCAATGGTGTTGAGGATAATCGCATCACGTGAATTGAAGTATTTGACCCGCCAGACATTCCGGGTCGCCGTACTGTGAATCCGGCAATTTCCGTAACCCCGGGAGAGAATCGTCGTCGGTCCTGTTCCCAGCTGCTGATCCAGGAATGCCAGATCTTCCTCAGTCTGCGGCAACAGCGACAGGTTGATGACATGGGGTTCCATACCCGGTTTGTACTCCGGAATCTTGCCGCTCAACTCGGCAAACAGCGGTGGTGAATTCAATACGCCCTCGGGCAGATTGCCGCGGTCGATATTTACCACCGACGAACAATCCGTAAAGGTTCCGCACCTCACCATGCCGGGAACGCAGCCGATCTCGATGGAGTCTTTCAGCACCTGGTCATTTTCACCCAGGTATTCCACTCGCCAGATGCCGGCCAGCACCGACTCCTGTGCGCGGAATTTCACCGCTCCTTCAAAAATAATGCTGACTTCACCGACCGCCAGGACCTGGTCGATCAGTTCCCGGTTGCGGGCATCAAAATCTGATATATCAACGGCATAATTTTCCGACTCTATGCGGAACCCGGTAAGCGCTCCGTGCAAATCGCCGAGCACCTGTTTCGCGGCCATCAGGTTCGCGACCTCCTCGGGGTCCGGGATGTCCGGCATCGAGTAGGTTTCCATCCCGGAAGGCATTTGCAGAATATCGAGTTCCACGCCATCGTCCTCTGACGGCTGGCTGCCTGGCCCTATGCCTGTTACAGGTATGTTGAATTCATTCATGGTCTGGTCCTCGCCCGGTCGGAATCAGTGGTTTGCCCGCGCTTGCACAAGCGGAATCTCGATAGAAGGTGGTGGTGTCGGCTCGGCATTGAGCATCGCTTCAATGCGTTCAATGTACACATGCCAGTCCTGGACACGGCTTATAACCCCGAGGTACTCGCCACGACGCAGGAACACCAGCGACGGCCAGCCCTTGAAGTTATAACGCTTGAACAACTCCCGCTCGGAAGCCTGGCTGATAACGGCCGCCGTGAGCCGCCCTTCGAATACCCGCATCAACTCCGGCAGCACGACAGCGACATCGTTGCTTTCCGGGAAGTGCATCGGGTTTTCAGTAAAGAACAGCACAACATCGTCATGAGCAGCAAGGAACTCATCAATGTCCTCTGTGCCCAGCACGGGGTAACGATACTTGTCGATCATGTCGCGAATCAGGGGGGATGGCATGACTAGTCTCCTGCCGTTTCGTTGATGGTCTGTTGAAGAAATTCGGGCAGCCCGGGTTGCCGGTCGACGAGATCGGCAAACAGATGTCCAACATTGCCGTCTCCCCGCATGGCCAGATTGACAGCCTGTAGCGCCGACGTGATTTTTTCCGCGTCTCCGGGACTCAGTACTTCACGCGCACTGTCCAGGAATACCAGCAGCCAGGTGCCAAGGGCCTGCGGTCCCAGCAACAGAGTATCCACGCGACGTTGTTCACCCATGCCCTCACACAAGGCATAGTCGCCTTCGACCTGGATCACCCGCATCGGGATTCCGATACACATCAGCGGTATTTATCCAGGTGATGATCGAGGTTGACGCCAAGTGTGCCGCCATCCAGGGGGACTTCCTGATACTGGATACTGTAATAATCGGAAGCGAGTACGCGTTCATCCCCGACACGGCACGCCTCGTCCTCGCCGGGCCGGTTCTCCTCGTAGCCGTTCATGTCCAGCGCCGGAGGGGCGAGCATGGTGTCCTCGGACAAAGGCGTACGCCGTACTGAAAATGAAACTCCGTGACGTGACAGGTACGCGATCGCCGCGTCGATGGCGCGATCAATCTGCGCCTTGACCTCCGGCCGCAGGCTGCCGCCAAAATCTTCCAGCATCGCCGGCTGAACACCGACCAGCAAAAGGTGTTGCGGGTAATCGTCCAGCAACTCCGCCATGGCAAGCACTTCCTGGAACCCGGTCTGGTGAAGGCTCACCTTCTTGGCACTCATAAAACTGGGCACGTCATCGCCCTCGATGAGCTTCAGGGTGCCGGGAGCATGACCGTAGTCGATGGCATCGAAGACGATCAGGATATCCGCTGCCTGGACGTGCTGTATAAGGTAGATGCCCTGGGTCCCCCCGTCCATGAGCACCACATTGTCCGGAAACTCATATTTCCGGTTGATGGCCTCGACGGTACGCACGCCAAAACCCTCGTCAGCCCACAAGACATTGCCGATGCCGAGCAGAAGTACCGATGGTGCAGGTGCCATGATATTCTCCGATAAGCCTTTCACTAACGAGAGAGCAAGCAGCGTGCCAGTCGAGTAGGCCGCATAACTAATTGTTATATCTAATTATTTATTTTCCTGGCGAGGCTGGCCCACTGAGTAATGGAATACTGGTATCCAGTATAGGTTAATACTGAAAAGTATCCATCCAACATGCTCAGTGGCATCGGAAATCTTCTATAAAAAGCCAGATAAATCGAACACCTGGCTAACAGAAACGCTCCTCAAGCGGCAGCTAGTCTTCCAGTCAACCCAGCATCGACCCTAACACGTCGCTCAGCAGCCCTACCGGCAATCCCGCCAGATGCGTCGATGCAGCCATCCCCACGACCATCATCGGCCAGACCAGTTTACCGAGCAGACCGCTGGCGATCATTAATACCAAAACCGGGAATCCCCAAGGTTCCAGCCGCAGCAATAACCGACCTGCGCGTTCGGACAACAGGGTCTGCAAAATACGCCCGCCGTCGAGAGGGAGCAGTGGCAGCAAGTTCAACATCATTAGCGCGCTGTTAATGAATACACCGGCGGCTCCCATATATAGCATCAGCGCCCCTACCCAGAATCCGGACACAGACATCCAAATGCCGGCCTTCATTACCAGGGCCCAGGCGAGAGACATGAACAGGTTGGACAAGGGCCCGGCAACAGCCACCAGCGCCATGTCGCGCCTGGGCCTACGCAAGCTGTTTGCATCGACAGGCACCGGCCGCGCCCAGCCGAAAGCAAAACCTCCAATCCACAACAGGATAGCCGGCACGACAATCGAACCAACCGGATCGACATGCCGAAGCGGGTTCAGGCTCAAACGTCCCGCACGCCGCGCCGTGCTGTCACCGAAACAGGCGGCCACTATTCCATGTGCAACCTCATGTACGGTCACCGCAAACAGAACTGGCACGGCCCATAACAGTATTCGAGCTGGCAGAGCCAGAGTATCCATCTGCATTTGTCCTGATCATCCACGCACATCTGTCGGCAGCCTGTGACAGCAGAAGTGATAAAGGCCTGTACGAAGTGCCTGCAAAACTGTCTATGCAGTATCCATGCGGAGTGTAGTTATAACATATCCGAATAATACAACCGCATGATTTATATATTTTATTTATGCCGCCCAAACATGGCATCCATTTAGCTTATATGGGCATTATATTTTTATAAGACTATTTTTTCAGCACTCGGAGTGAAACACATGCACGCAATAACGAACCTTCAGCCTGACATACCGGAGCCGCTGGCCGTGCCATTCGACGGTCAGGGCTATCTGGTTGACCCGAACCACTGGAGCGAAGCGCTCACCCTTCAACTCGCCAGGGACGCGGGCCTGCCCCCGCTCACTGAAGCCCACTGGCAGGTCATCCACTACCTGCGGGATTACTACCATCGACTTGGGGCCATGCCACCCGCCAGACGTGTCTGCCGGCAACTCGGCATCGCAGGCCATGACATCAAGGCGATGTTCGGCAATTGCCTGAGGGTGTGGCGGATTGCCGGCCTGCCCAACCCCGGTGAAGAAGCAAAAGCCTATATCAGTTAATTCAGTTTTTGCTCCTCCAAGCTTTGCCGGGCAACTGCCCGGCTTTTTTATGTCAATCGCCTTCCTGACTCGGTTCCTTGCCGTACATGGTTTTCAGCCGTGATTCCGCCCGCGCCCCCAGGTAGACATAAAGCCCCAGCCCCACCAGCAGTCCGATCACCGAGAACATCATCCACACCGCGTCCTGAAGGTGCGTGGCATCGCCCAATGCCAACTTGAACATCAGCGGCAGTGACTCGATGGACACGGCAATCAATATCGCCGCGATAAACCGGGTGATGGTACGGCGCGTGGAACTGTGCCGGAAGATGTCCTTGTGCATCAGCACTTCTTCTTCCACGGTCGTCTTGCCCAGGTCGAAGACCGCCAGCGCCAGAGTCAGGAAAATAATCACGCTGAATGGTTTCAGGTACAGGTCATCGCCACTGTGCATACCCGCGAACAGTTTGATGACCTCGGCAAACGCCGAAAACAACAGCACCCAGACGATGGAGAACAGCCCGATCGCGATCAGGCTATAGACCACCTTGAACAGCGGATTGAAACGCCCGCGCAGGGTATCGCCCATGAGGAACTCGATGATCTCGCGCAGATCGATATCGGCGACCAGGCACACTTTTTCAGATTCCCAGCAGCGCGCGACCGAGGAAACACACAGATTGCGGCCGATATTCGAGAAATACGGTTCACTCACCGTTACACCCTGCTGTTGTTTGATCAGCTTGAAATACGGCCGCTGACTGCGGTCGGTACCGACCTGATGCCCCTTTTCGATCGGCTTGCCCTGCTTGGTCACGATGGGACTGATCTGCCGACCGTTCTCATCCAGCAGATAGACCAGATCGACAAACGGGCAGTGATCCGCAAGGCTTTCGATCGCGTCCGCCAGTTCACCTTCTTCGGCGCACAGGCGCTTGTCCCCGACCCCGGTCACAATCGAGGCCAGCAATTCACGGATGGCCTCCCGGTACTCGTGATAGCGCTCGATGACGCTGAGATAGCTCATTTCAGACATGGCAATCTATTCACGGTGGTAGGAAACAACCCGATCCACTTCGTTCTTCGATCCAAGCATCACGGGCACACGTTGATGGATACTGTCCGGCTTGATATCGAGAATGCGCTCCCGGCCGGTTGTCGCCGTACCGCCCGCCTGCTCGACAATAAAGCCCATCGGATTCGCTTCATACATTAAGCGCAGCTTGCCCGGTTTCGATGGGTCGCGGCCGTCATAGGGATACATGAATATCCCGCACCGGGTCAGGATGCGATAGACCTCGGCCACCATGGAAGCGACCCAGCGCATATTGAAATTCCTGCCGCGCGGCCCCTCTTCACCCCGCATACATTCCTCGACATAACGCTGAACCGGGGGCTCCCAGAAGCGTTGATTCGACATGTTGATGGCAAGCTCGCCGGTGTCTTCCGGAATCTTCATGTCGGGGTGGGTCAGAATGAATTCGTCAACATCCTGATCCAGGGTAAAAGCGTTCACGCCGTGGCCCGTGGTCAGGATCATCATGGTCGATGGTCCGTACAGTACAAAACCGGCACAGACCTGATCAGCACCTTTCTGCAGAAAATCGTCCAGGCTGGCGGCAATCCCCTCCCGGCAACACAGGATGGAGAAGATGGTTCCAACGGTCAGGTTGACATCGATATTCGATGATCCGTCCAGCGGGTCGAACAGTGCCAGGTATTTACCCTTCGGGTATTGCTCAGGGATCGGAATCGGAATCGGATCATCCACTTCTTCAGATGCCATGCCGGCCAGGTGTCCGGTCCAGTCCAGTGCGCCGACCATGATGTCGTTGGTGAGAATATCCAGTTTCTTCTGTGTCTCGCCCTGCACATTCTCCGTGTCGGCACTGTCCAGCACACCGGGGATGTTGCGCTGCTGCTCGATAATGAACTGGGTCAGGGTCGTTTGTGAACTCATATTGTCATGTCTCCGATGCAAATTCTTCCGCTTCTACCATGTCATTGACCTCAAGCCACATGGCATTGACAATGGCAAAGGCTGCCGCCAGTAATACGCCCAGTATCCAGGTGAAATACCACATCTTCGTATCTCCTAGTAAAGTGAATGGCTATTCTGCTCGATGTGTTTTGCTGTCATACGCCCCCACATGGCGCGGTAGCACCAGAGTGTGTAACCCAGGATCATCGGCATGAAAATAATCACCGCCCACATCAGCACTGCCAGGGTGTATTGACTGGATGTCCCGTTGAATACGGTGATGCTGTCACCAGGCGTTATTGACGAAGGCACGATGAATGGAAACAGTGAAGCACCACCCGTCGCCATGACGCCAATAATAGCCAGTGAACTGCCAGCAAATGCGAGACCCGGCGAACGGCCGGCATTGCGGCTGGCGATGATCAACCCGACAAGGCCCAGCAACGGCAGCAAGAACATACCCCAGTGGCGGTATAGCGCAAGCCATGCACCGGTTTCCCGGCTGACTTGCGCTGCCGTGTCCAGTCGGTAGCCTTCGATACCCAGCCCCAGCCAGAACCCGGCGGCAATAAACGCGACAATGGCGACCAGCGAGGCGGCGTGCGCATAATCGGTCAGGCGGTCCCTGACCACGCCTTCCGTTCGCCACTGTGCATATACCGCACCATGCAGCACCAGCAGCGACAGACTCAACACGCCGACCAGTAACGCAAACGGGTGCAACAAGCCAAACAATGAACCGGAGACGACCGGGCGTTGTAAATCGTCCAGATAAAACGGCACTCCGAGGAACAGGTTGCCGAACGCGATACCAAACAGGAATGCCGGTACGGCGCTGCCGACGAAGATTCCCCAGTCCCAGAAGTTCCGCCAACGCGGGTCTTCAAGCTTGCTGCGGTAGTCAAACCCCACGGGGCGGAAGAACAGCGCGAACAGGATCAGCATCATCGGCAGATACATTAATGAAAACGCCGTGCCGTACACCGGTGGCCATGCCGCAAACACCGCACCCGCGGCAAGCACAAACCAGACCTGGTTACCGTCCCAGTGCGGGGCGATGGCGTTGATAAGGATGCGTCGTTCAGTATCGGTTTTGCCTGCAAAGGGCAGCAAGGCGCCAACTCCCATGTCAAACCCGTCGGCCAGCGCAAAGCCGATGAACAGTATCCCGATCAACAGCCACCAGACCAGCTGTAAGGTTTCATAATCCGGCATGTGCTTCTCTCCTATTCGCCCGATACGCCTATTGTGCCGCGCGTTCCACGTTCGAAATGGTAACGCCCCGTATGCAGACTGCTCGGCCCCAGACGTGAATATTTCAGGATCAGAAACATCTCCACCACGAACAGAAAGGTGTAGAACAGAATAAAACCGCCGATGCTGAAATACAGATCCCCCGCATTCAATGTCGAAGTACTCAGATAGGTCGGCAGTATTTCACCGATGCTCCAGGGTTGACGCCCGTACTCGGCAACCACCCAGCCAGCTTCCGCCGCAATCCAGGGCACCGGCATGGAAAATAAGGCCATCTTCAACAACCAGCGGCGCTGATTGAGACCCTGGCGTGTGTTGGTAAAGATAACGGCCAGACCGAAGACCAGCAACATCCAGAAACCGCTTGCGACCATCAGGCGGAACACCCAGAACAATACAGGCACGTTCGGCACCGTTTCCAACGCCGCTTTACGGATCTGCTCCTCACTGGCATCAACCACATTTGAGGTGTAGCGTTTGAGTAACAATGCGAAACCAAGATCGCCCTTCAGTTGGTCGAATAACTCCAGCTCGACATCTGTCGCAATACCTTCACGCAACTTCTGCAACAGCCGATAAGCTTCCATCCCTGTGCGTATTCGCTGTTCGTTGAGGGCGACCAGGTCCTTAATGCCTGTCACTTCTTCGTCGATGGATCGTGTTGCAATCATGCCCAGCGCCCACGGCACCTTGATTGCATAGTACGTTTCCTGTGCCTCCATATCCGGCATGCCAACCAGCGTGAATGCTGCCGGCGCCTCCTCGGTTTCCCATTCGGCCTCAATAGCGGCCAGCTTCATCTTCTGTACTTCACCTGCCTCATAGCCGCTTTCATCGCCAAGCACGATGACCGAACAGATCGAGGCAAAGCCGAACGCCGCGGCAATCGCAAAGGAACGGTGAGCGAAAGCAACGTCACGGCCCTTGAGCAGGTACCAGGAGGAAATGGCCAGCACAAACATGGAACCGGTCACGTAGCCTGCCGCCACGGTGTGGATAAACTTGACCTGGGCCACCGGGTTGAAAAACAGCTGCACGAAACTCGTCAGCTCCATGCGCATCGTTTCGTAATTAAATTCAGCACCTACCGGGTTCTGCATCCAGGCGTTTGCAATCAATATCCACAACGCGGAAAGGTTCGACCCAATTGCCACCAGCCAGGTTACCGACAGATGCTGTACCTTTGACAGGCGATCCCAGCCGAAAAAGAACAGGCCGACAAACGTGGATTCCAGGAAGAATGCCATCATCCCTTCGATGGCCAACGGCGCACCGAACACATCACCCACGTAGTGTGAGTAGTACGCCCAGTTGGTCCCGAACTGGAACTCCAGGGTCAAACCCGTGGTCACGCCCATGGCAAAATTAATCGCGAAAAGCTTTCCCCAGAAACGCGTTATGTCCTTGTATATCTGCTTTCCCGTCATCACATAGACGGATTCCATGATAGCCAGCAGAAACGACAGTCCCATCGTCAAGGGCACAAACAGAAAATGATATAGCGCTGTCACCGCAAACTGCAGGCGCGACAGATCGACCACGTGTTCAGAAATCATGATTATCTACCTGGAACATCCTTTCCCCTGAAAGGAGCGTGAACTGTCTGTCCTCCGGACATCAAGGCCTTTGCCACCCCTGCATCGTCAATTTGATGTCGATGTTGCGGACTGAAAAACAATGCCCACAGCACGGACAGCAGCACCACCTTGATAATAAGAACCCATGTCAACTCCCTGGCGAGAGAATAGCTCTTCAAGGTTTTCATGGAACAGCCCTCGAGTGCAGTAAAAAAAAGCACGACCTGGGGGCAAGTCGCGCTTAAATAGTGCCACCCTGGGGATGGGGGTCAGGAGGAGACTTGTTTAAAGCACGATCAGAAACGGAACCCAACACCTGCGCCAACTATGACAGCGTCAAGATCCAGCTTTTCATTTCAAATATCCGTTTTGACGCCGACGTCATCTACTTGTGCGAACCAGCCATTTCTCAGCATCCGCCATGACAGGCGTTGCTGCGACTGTAGCAAGAATTGTTGTTGTACCTAATACTGCTTCGATTTTTTCATTCTACTGCACTCTCGTCCGTTTTATATGTATGTAGAAATACCTAACCGGGCATTGTTTAATGCCCATCATCAACATCGTGGTTGTCCTTGAACATACGCCATCCGCTTATCATGGTACTGATCAGGCTTTGCCGCGACATAATGTCCTCACGAATCGCCACATAGATGTGAACAATAACAAAGGTCAGAATGTACCACATAAACAGGTGATGCCAGGTATGCACGTCCTGACTCTGCCCAAACAGGGGAATAACCCAGGAACTGAACAGGTTGTATTGCCATGAACCCATCCCGACTCCCTCCCCATAAAGCGCAAACCCGGTAGTAATCATAAAGATCGTTCCCCATACCAGCATTACATGCATAAAAATTGACGCGAGCGGATTGTGGCCGGTATATTTCCTGGGCTCCTTTGTCATGAAGGCATACCATTTGACTTCATGCCAGACACCATTCCAGAAGTCGCCACTGAATATGGAAGGGAGAAATAATTGCCTTGCATGATGGTTCCCGACAAATGCCCAATAAATGCGGAACACAAAACCAATTGCCAGCACGTAGCCTGCTGCAAAATGGGCAAAGCGGATATACCCCATCACGAAGGTATCAACAGCTTCACCGGGCATGCTCGGCAGCGGACTGCCGATAAAATACCCCGTAATGGCAAGTACGGTGATCGACAGGGCATTTATCCAGTGCCATAGTCGCAAAGGGGCTTCATATACGTAGACTGCAGGCTCGGCGTGCATTGTCGTAAGTTTGGTTGTCATTGCAACTCTCCCGCTAACTGTGCGTCATTCATCAGGATGCCACCCACAGCCACACCTGCACTGCGCAATATCCACTCTCTCTGTAGAACAGTAAATAGATTTCCCAGTTTCACACCGCACAGATGCAATAGTCCGGTTGTCATGAGAAAACCGCTGACGAACATGACGGTGGCAGCAGACGACGGCATCTCCAGCCCGTGGGCATTACCGTGGAAGACAGCAAACAGGGCAATAAGGGCCATGCAGCTCCATGCAGGGACTCTGGCCAGCACAAGCAGCAATAACCCCATGATGAGCACCGAGGCTGCAATGCCGGTTTCCAGCACCGGGAGCGCAACCCCGCTAATCCCAAGCACAGCCCCGGCTATCATGAAACCCAGAAACAGGGCAACGGAGTGCCATGCCTGTTTTCGCAACACGGCGGCCGACCACATTCCGACGGCCAGCATAACCAACAAGTGGTCAAAACCTGTCAAGGGATGTGTCAGCCCACCAAACAGGCCATCAGTTGCGTGGCCGCTGTGTGCCATGGCCGTGCCCGACAGCGGTAAAAGATATAGTGTCATGATCAATCTTCTTGCATAAAGTATATTCACATTCATATCCTCCCGAAATCTATCGAACCTTGACTGTGGCCAGTTCTTTGCCGTCTTCGCCCATCACGTGAGTCGAGCATGCCAAGCAGGGATCAAAACTGTGCAGGTTGCGTAAAATTTCCACCGGCTCATCCGGACGTTCAACCGGTGTATTCATCAGGCAGGCCTCGAAAGCGCCGATATTACCTTTGGGGTCTCGTGGAGAACCATTCCAGGTGGTAGGTACGACACACTGGTAGTTTTCGATCTTCCCTTCCTTGATCCGTATCCAGTGCCCCAGCGCCCCACGCGGTGCGGCTGCCGTCCCCACACCCTTCGCTTCTTTCGGCCAGGTTGATGGATCCCACTTCTCCATATTGGCCGTGTTGCTGTCTCCCGCCTTGATGTTGGCAATCAACTGGTTCCAGTCATCCATCATCATGTCACTGCAATACTCGGATTCCAGTGCACGTGCCAGTGTCCGCCCGATGGTTGACTGCATTGCGGCCTTGGCCCCAAGGTCGGTGCCGGCCAGTTTGTTAAATGCGCTCAGGCTCCGGTTCACCTGTTCTTTTACATAGTCGACGCCCTGGGCATAGGCCAACGTGTACCTCGACAGGGGACCCACTTCAACGGCATGCCCGCGCCAGCGTGGTGCCTTGATCCAAGAATACTTGGCATCTTCATCAATCTTCTCAATATTGGTACGGCTCCCTTTTGTATTTGGACCAAGCTCATAGTTTGCCTCGGTTATCCCGTCCCAGGGATGCAGTCCCGCGGATTCATCCGGGTACTTGTACCAGGAGTGTGTAACGAATTCCTGTACCTGCTCCGGGTCACGGGGATCAACCGGTAATACTTCATCCCAGTTATCATTCAGAATGACACCACCGGGCAACTGGTCCGTAGACTTGTCATAATTCACTTTTGGATAAGCGCCGTAATCCATTACGCTTCGGGCGCCGAGTCCTCCGCCCCACAACTGGTTCTTGTAGAATGATGCGATCGCGATCACATCAGGTACATAGACATTCTTGTTGAAGTCGATAATTTCCTGGATACGCGCCTTGACGAAATTTAGGCGCTCCATATTGAGTGGTGCGCCTGCCGCCAGGTCGCCATCCATATTAATGGCACAAGGCACGCCGCCTACCAGATAGTTTGGATGTGGATTCTTACCGCCGAACACCGTGTGCACCTTAACGAACTCTTTCTGCAGATCCAGTGCCTCAAGGTAGTGGGTAACCGCCATCAGATCTGCTTCGGGCGACATGCGGTAAGCCGGATTATCCCAGTAGCCGTTCTTGAACGGTCCAAGCTGGCCGGATTCCACGAATTTCTTGATACGATTCTGAATATCACGAAAATAGCCCGGACTTGACATCGGATGATGTGGTGAAATCGCCTGCTGGAGAGCCGATGTTGCCTTGGGATCCGCTTTCAGAGCATTGACAGGGTTCACCCAGTCCAGAGCATGCAAATGATAGAAATGCACGACGTGATCATGTACCTGCAGGGTCTTGGCCATCATCTCGCGAATCAGGTGTGCATTCGGCGGAATATGGATGCCAAGAGCATCTTCGACCGCGCGCACCGAAGTCAATGCGTGACAACCAGTGCAGACACCACAAATGCGCTCCACGAATGCCCATGCATCGCGCGGATCGCGTCCCTTGAGAATGACTTCCAGGCCACGCCACATGGTACCCGTGGAAACAGCGTTGCTGATAACGTTATTTCCGTCGATGTTCACCTCGCAACGCATATGCCCTTCGATCCGGGTGACAGGATCAACCACCACACGCCGCCCGGTATCATCCAGAGTGTAGCCCTTAGGTGTCGTTTTAATACTCATTATTCCTGGCCTCCTTTCTGCTGGGCGCGCTTCACGGCAGACACCGCCATGTGGGCTACCGTAGCCGCACCGACGACGCCGGCGACGGTCCCACCCACCTTGTCTGCATTCGATTCAATACCAAACTGTTTGATATCAGTCAGGCGCGCATACCAGCTACCCTTGTCCCAGAAAGCGTCTTCGGAACAACCGATGCAGCCATGCCATGCCTGAATCGGGAATGAAGTCCCTTCATTCCAGCGGATAGTGGAACAAGCGTTGTAGGTGGTCGGGCCCTTGCAGCCCATTTTGTAGAGGCAGTAGCCTTTACGAGCACCCTCGTCATCCCAGGTTTCAACAAACTGCCCGGCATCGAAGTGTGGCCGCCGATAGCATTTGTCATGGATACGCTGGCTGTAGAACATCTTCGGACGACCCTGGCGATCCAGTTCCGGCAACTTTCCGAAAGTCAGGATATAAGTCACCACCGCAGTCATGACTTCCGGGATGGGAGGGCAACCAGGCACTTTGATAATAGGCTTGTCATGGATGACCTTATGTATGGGTACTGCGCGTGTCGGGTTCGGCTTGGCAGCCTGCACACAACCCCAGGATGCACAGGAACCCCAGGAGATAATCGCCATACTGTGTTCAGCAACCTTTTTTAGCTGCTCCAAGTATGGCTTTCCACCGATGATGCAAGACATACCATCCTGGTTTAGCGGCGGGTTGCCTTCACAGGCAAGAATGTAATTGCCCTTGTATTTCTCAATGATCTCGTCAAGGATGGCCTCGGCGTGGTGGCCTGCAGCCGCCATGATCGTGTCGTAATAGTCGAGCGATATCATTGAAAGGATCACGTCCTTGGCAAGCGGATTCGCCGACCGGATAAAGGATTCTGTACAGCACGTGCATTCCAGACCATGCAGCCATAACACGGGAATGCGTGGTTTCGTTTCCATGGCATGCGCAAACTTGCCAACAAAGGCAGGCCCAAGCCCCAGAGAGGCAGCCGTCAAACTGCAGAATTTCAGGAAACTCCGGCGTGTAATGCCCTGCCGTCGCAGTACTTCGTAGAAGGTTTCGGTCATGATTCAGCTCCAGCTTGAAAGGTCATGCTTGCCAATCCAGGATCAGGTAAAGGTGCCGAGGCAGGCGGTTTTATTTTTGGGGAGTTTGTCGCTACACATGGAACAACTGCCGACTTTTACGGCATATGTAGAAGTTTGTTTCGAGGCAGGTAACAAACACCGGCCTGGTAGCGGACTTTTTGACATGGTAAGACTCCTCCTCCCATACAGCGGATAGTTTTTATGGCTGTAAAACACCGACTATCTAACTTACACTCGGGACATCGAAGCAAGGCCCATGCCATATATATTATTTATTTATATTCATATAGTTACAAGACTACGGGCAAGCAGCACTCACTATTAAGGGTAATCGTGCTTAACGAGACAGGGAGTAAACTGGAAAGAAAGTTACCACAGGCGATGGCGTTGCTTACTTACCCATTGCGGGAATTGGTCAATATAGAAAGAAAGCCCTCAACAACATTTGACGCCTATAACCGTGAAGCAAACTCACTGGTGACCCGCCACGAATCCAGAGCCTTCGAATAGATACACGGTGACGTTCTCAACCTGTTCCCGATTTCACCGGCTTGGTTCTGGACATCGGTGGGTAATCCCCCCGAAAACTAGCTGTTAAAAAAGGGATGATTACCTCGTATGGTGCAAAAATCGAATCCTTGCTTTCAAGCTGCTTCACGATAGTAGTAATTGAGCATACCACCAAGTCGTTCACGACATTGAATGGGCGCATTGATTGAACTAACCTTAGCAAATGGCTGCAGCAATCTATTCCCAACACCTTGGTGATTTCTTTCGCTGTGATAATGCGCAATATATTGTCTGAGTGCCCGACGAAGGGATGCCTCGCCGAAAAGAATCATGCG
>Ga0114931_10002765_pt1 | contig 22304 bp, 20 predicted proteins | sample 2SBtaG_FD_89579 | JGI IMG/M metagenome (GOLD analysis project Ga0114931, IMG submission 89579) | Deep subsurface microbial communities from Kolumbo volcano to uncover new lineages of life (NeLLi) - 2SBTROV14_V59a metaG | ecosystem: Environmental > Aquatic > Marine > Volcanic | place: Kolumbo... | reverse complement strand
TCGTCCAAGCTGAGTGCCGTCCGGATTTCTTCGAGTGTGGAGTTGGTGTCGGCCCTGAGTCGTTGGTTCTCGTCCGCGAGCACTGTGAGAGCCAGCTGCCCGTTCCCGGCTCTGCCGGCGTGGAAGAGCATCATCGCGCAGACCTCGTAGAAAGAGGGAGCGAAGTCCTGTCCCTCATCGACGATGACATGACCCCAGTTGTCTATTGCCCGATTGAGCCGTGCGGGGTTGGTCGGAAGGCTCATGATCTTCTCTTTGACTGCATCCCAGTTGTACACAAAACGCCCGCGCTGTGGAACCCACTCTCCGCCGAAAGACTTTCTCCACCACCCCGAGAACCACTTGAACCACGTGTTGACGCCATTCCGGACAGCCTTGTTCGCGCTTGCATTGCTCGAATACTGATGCAGGACGCTGTTGTACATGACCACGGTCGGTTTCTGCTTCTTCTTGGCGATGGCCTCAGCCCTGTAGAAGGCCACGACCGTCTTCCCTGTACCAGGCGGGCCGAACACCATGGTGCCCTTATCCAGAGGCGCCAGCACGCAGACTGCGTCCTGCTCCTTGCTCAGCTCTTCGTAACTCGGTGTCCTCATGCCGACACTGCCTCCGACATGCTTGCGTCAATGTCGTCCACGACATCCGAGAAGAAACCCGGCAGGTCACAGCCGTCGCCGGTCAAAACTGCGCGGTCAAGCATCACGTTCGCGCAGATACAGCTGGTCTCGCTGACCAGACTGCACGCGTGACAAGCCGCGCGGTTGAGCCCTTGGAGTCCCTGCGCTTCCATCTCGCGGCAGATCGGATCAGCCGAACACCATCGCGAGCGCTGGATCGCTGTCAGAAGCGTGGGAAAGAGGCGCTCGGGCTGCCCTTCCCGGACGAGGCCACCGAGGGAGCCCTCTGAGTCGCCGTCCGCGGTGTACAGGAGCACACCCGCCATGGGCGGCTGCTTGCCCCCCGGTACAGCCGCGTAGATGCGTTCCCTGAGAGACGAGGACGCGTACCCGCACTCGAAGCTGAGCTGCCTGATCAGCAGGTGTGAAAGCGTGTGAAGCAGAACGAAGCGGGCGGAGAACTCGGGGAGAAACGCGAGGTTCGACTGGCTGCGGCGGGTCTGCATCGCGGCGAGCCTCCGTTCGAGCTCTTGCCTGTTCGTGTCTTCCCATGTGGCGACGGCATCTTCGGCGAGGACGAGCATGATTCCCTCCCCGTAGACCTCGACTCCGGGCAACCAACCTAGCTGTCGGTTAAGACCCGGTGCTACAACCGTCGAACCGGGCTCCTGTCGTTCGAATCCGGCAAGCGCTCTGACCTCCCGGATGCGCTTTGCGAGGACGATGCCATCGAGCAGCCGGTTGAGTGTCCGGAACGGATGCTTCTCTGGTGTGTCGGCAACCACGCTGGATACATCGGCGCGGTCCGCGATGAACGGAGCCCGCTCTGAATCAGTCCCCCGGGCGGCAAGAAAAGCCGCCCACTCTTCACGGAGCAGACCATCGGCCCCCTTCGGCGTAGATGTGGGCTGAGGTGATGACTCAGCCCGGATTACTGACAGTACATCCTCAGCGGTGCACTTCAGGGACTCAGCAACAAACTCAGCTGCGGTTCGAACGGCAGTGTTGGACTCTGGCTCACTGGTCGAGTCCCAGAACTTCTTTGCCATCGCGTAGCCGCCGTGCGACCGGATGTTCTCCGAGAGCCGATCGATTTCACCCGCATCGTCATCGGGGATGTCAATAGCGGAGGGGACCTGCGGGAAGTAGAGGTTGGTCGCACCGCGCTGCAGAACCTGCGGAAAATGGTCGCAGACTTCCTGGCCGGACTCGTCCCGTCGTTCCCACGGCTGGCGGGCTTCGCATCCTCGGATCACCCCCTTGAGACTGTCTTTTCGGGCGATGCCGTGCAGTGATCGTTCGGCGTCGCAGGTGCTGCAGCGGACAAACAGCGACCCCAGGCCTCCGCCGCCGCCCCTCCGAGTGAGGAACTTGAGTTCCCCTCGGCGGCACTGTCTCTGAGCGTGCTCTGTGCTCTTGCTGTGTGCCCATCGGTCCCATGGAATATCAGCAAGGTGTCCGCCCCGGCAGGCCATCACAAAGCGCATCGGAACAAGCTTGGATCGCTTGCGGCACTGTTCGCATCGTGGTTGCTCTCCATCCTGCTCCTTCTTGTAGCTCCAGCGGATCATCCGTCGGCAGGAAGGGCAGAACAGCCATTGCGGGAAGCGGAAGTACGGAACCGCATGACCGGCCTGACTTCCGAACTCCGGGGCTGCAGGGGCCATCTTGAAGCCGAATACGCCCAGCTCGGCTTCCAAGCGGGGAAGATGGATGTCCTCGCCCTTCCCGTTCCAATGGAAGATATCCATCGCGACAAACGACTCATCTCCAAAGTCGTAGATCGCACCGACGCCGAAAGGCGAGACAGTCGCCGACCGCCGCACCGTGCGCTGACGAGACTTCTTTGGACCGGATGCCGATCGTGATGCCCGGCCGTCTGTGCCCGATCGTGATGTGTTGCTTCTCTGCCGACTCATCGGGGTGTCCCTCGTTCTCGCTTCCTCAAGAGGCCCGTTCACCCTTCACGTAGATCAGCGACTGACTGTCCACATTCCGCATCGAGTTGAGAGTCCGCCAACCCCGCGTCTCCCGGGACTCGAACCCGCGAAGCAGCGGCTCGAACTGCTTTCCGGAATTGGGTGAGTAGACAAGAGGATCCGTCTTGCGATCTCTGGCTCGTTTCGCACGCTCTGCCCATTCCGCGGTGAGCCCCTCAAGATGCGTGCGGATGGCATCCGCCTCGGCAGGCTCCGCTGCTGCCATGCGTTCGCGGAGCTGCTCGAGAAGGTGTCGCATTACCGGCGTCTCGGGATCGAAGCGTTGCGCATCGGCGTTGTCCGACAACCCGGCGGCGTGTCTCGCAACGATCACAATCGCGGCGTGCAGCGCCCGTTCCCGAGAGGGCAGGGCGAACGGCGTGACGCTCGTCGGCTCAACCCACCGGTAGAGCGCATCGTGATAAGCCACGAAACTCTCGTAATGTGAGCGGTCTCTCGGTTTGGTCGGCGAGTACATCGTGATCACAAGACCGGGGATCCGGGAGCGTCCCACGCGGCTTGTTGCTTGGATGTATTCGGCTGTGGTCTTCGGCTGCCCGACTACCATCATGATGCCCAGGCGTTTCACGTCGACGCCGACAGAGATCATGTTGGTGCACGGCAGAATGTCGATGGCGTCATCGCCCGCCGACCGGTCGAGCTGGAGCAGCACTTCCGGGATCCGCCGGCCGGCGAGGTTTGCGGAGAGTTCCTCGACATTCTCGATCTCACGGAGTTTCGACTCGTCCGTGGCGATGACCCCGACCCGGGCCGGGATGTCGTCACGGGCGAGGGCCATCGTCTTGCCGAGCTCCCGCTTGCTGTTGTGGTAGATCAGCAGCGTCCAGTAGGCGTCTCTGACGTCTTCGGGCAGCCCGGTGAGTTCGATCGGAGCCTGCGACGCGGCGGCGGCGGTCCGGACCAGCGATGTGACCGGGGTGTGTCCCTGCCCCATGACGCCAACATAAAGACGGCCGGCCTGGCTGCGGTCTATCCGTGAGAAGAATGAATCATCCACCGAGAGCCCGGAGGGTGGAAAGACCGCCACCTCCCGGGCGTACAGCCGCTCAGCCTGGTCAGCAGCGCGCCTGATGGTCGCCGTGGCCGCGATGATCTTCGGTCGGTGGCCATCGCGTCGCAGCAGGCAGTCGAGAGCTGCTTCGTAGATTCCGGCGATCGTTCCGAGTGGACCCGAGATCAGGTGGAGTTCGTCCTGAATGATCAGGCTCGGTGGACGGACGGGCCCGGACCCGAAGAACGCCGACGCGCGGTGGTCCCATGCCAGCCTTGCGAACTTGTCGATCGTACCGATGAGCATGGTCGGCGCCCGCCGGTACATCTCCTCGTCCACGACCGCGATCGGCAGGCGGTCGTGGAACGGGCAGTCGTCCGACGGGCAGTAGAAATCGAATTGTGCCGACGTTGCCCGGACTCCATAGTCTTCGGTGTCCTCGCTCTGCTCGGCCGGGACGATCCGTGTGCCGCACCAAGGGCACCGCTGCAGCTGAAACGGGTTCTCCGGCTTCCCGTCGTCGAGCAGATCCTCGTACTGGTCCTTGGCCTCGTTGAGGGTGTTCGCGGTGGACTGGCCGCCGATCCAGAGGCCGAGCGAGAACGGCTCATCGCCGAGGTCATCGGCAGCACGGCGAAGCTCCTCGCATGCGCAGATGAGAGTTGCCGCCCGCTGAAACTGCTGCGATGTGAGAAGCCGGAGCGTGTACCTCTTAATGACCGCGGTACCGGCGCCCGCCGATCCGTGCCGCAGCCGCCGCAGGAACATCTCCATCGCTGCGACCCACAGATATGCTTCGGTCTTTCCGCCGCCCGTCGGGAACCAGATCAGATCAACGGTGTCCCGATGCTCGTCGCTCTCGTCCGCGACAGACGCTGCGGCGAGCAGCATGAAGGCGAGCTGGAACGGATACCACCGGTAGCCGTCGGTCGCAGAAGAGTCGTACTCGGGCGCTGCGAATGAACGCTCGTTGCGTTCGCGGGTGTTGCCCCCGTAGGTCGATCCGCTGTGAACCATCTGCATGAGCATCGCGCGTGTCGCGAGGTGAAACGCCCGCTTCACATCGGGGTCGCCAAGGATCGCCGCGATACCCTTGTGCATCCGACCGGAGGCTGTCCGCAGTCTCGCGAGCAGGCGTTCCGCGGTCGACGCATGATCGTCGGGCAGCGAGGACGCATCCTTTGCGAGGGCGTCGATCCACAGGTCGTAGCGGGAGACGAAGTGCAGCAGGTCCTTCTTCAGACCGGCGGCGTCCGATGCATGATCTTCGAGGTACCGGAGTGACAGGACTCTCTCCGCCACACGGCCCGCTTTGCCGCCACCGAGATCTGCCGCGGTCGTGACCGGGAAGGTCTCGTGGTGCGGCATCGACTCCGAGTAGACCCGCCTCGTTCCGGATGTCTCATCCCACATCGCCGCGCAGCCGTGGCCCACGGCGAAGGTATGCCGGTCCTGATACAGAAGAGCAAGTTCCTCCTCCTCCGCTTCGATCCGCGTTCCCGTGAGCCGGGGGTAGACGTCAATGATCCCGCCGATCGCCTCGCATGAGAAGCCAGCCTGAAAGAGACACTCCGACGGGTCTGGCCTCCCGGCCTCGGTCTTGTGCCGGTTCAGAAGCGTCACCGTGACGAGAAAGCCACCCTTCATCGGCCGCCACAAAGAATGCAGGGACGCATGCCCCAAGAGCACCTCGATCTGACGGCTTCCGCCGCTCGATGATGGGCATTCCAGACGATGCACTTCCGCAGCATCCGGCTCGGCAAGCGGCCTGCGCTCCCATGTCTCAATCTGGCCGCTCTTTGCAATGCGCTCGTACATCGCGGCATGAACGCCGCAACTGACGGACCCGGACTCTCGGACAAAGAAGCTCACACCGAGCGACGCGGGAAGGCGTTCAAACGCCATGCTGATCGGATTTTCCCTGTCCGAGTCCTCGTCGTCGCCGGATGAGGCCTCGCCCTCCTCTTCAGCGTGAGCCTCGTATGCTTCGGCGTTCTGAGGATACAGAACACCGAGCAGGTAACGATCCAGTGGACTCCCATCGAGCCTTTCGCCCGGTCCGCCGGCGGGCCCGATCAACTCAGACCGTATGTAGTCAAGGACCCGGGACCGTTCGTCGATCGTCGCCGGCGCATCTTCCGCACTCGTAGTCATCGGTCTGCTCCCCTTGCCAGCATGTCACGTGTGTTCCGGGAGATCACTTCGTCGAGAGGCTTGCGCTCGCCGGCTGGAACAGCAATGTAAAGTCCCGCGTGGGCCCGGGTCATCGCCACGTAGAGCTCCGAGCGGGCCCGTTCCGACTCGGTAAGGCCGTAGAGATCAACGACGGCGACGCAGCGGTTCTCAAGGCCCTTGAAGTCGCGGATTGTGCAGAATGTCATGCCGTCCGGCGGCCAGCGGAAACGCCTGCCTGACCCAAGAACATCGAGGCGACGACGGAGACGATCCGGCAGCCGGCTCGCCACCGACTGCTCGAACTCCAGCGGCGACAGGATCGTGATGTGGCCGAACTGCACATCGTCTTCTAGCCAGGCATCGAGGCGCTGGGTGAGTTTCTCGACGCACTCCTCGTCACCCTCGTAGTGCCTGATGTCGATGGGCGGACCCTGTCCTTCGATGACAGCCGTCCCGATCTCGGCGCCGGTCATGAGCTGGGTCTGCAGGACGATCTGTTCAGTGTTGCGGCAGTTGCGGCGGAGCCGGTGGATCGCCGCATGCTGGCGGAGGCCGCTCAGTGCCTGAGCATCGAGGGGGTCATGCAGCCCGCTCTGGTTGTTCGGGTCCATGAAGATCCGCCATGATCCCTCGCGGAGATCGCCGGACACGAGGGCACCGAGTCGGGAAAGCCAGACATCGGTGATGAAGTCCTGCCCCTCGTCAACGACAAGCACATCGAACGGACCGGTGGTGACGTCCAGGTCATCGTCCGGGCCTGTGGCACGCACTTCGACTCCGGAGCCGGTGAGGCGTGGACGGATGTACTCGGCAAGCACGCCGCTCCGACAGCAGAACAGAACGGAGGACCCGCGTGATGCGGCCCGGCGCGCGGCTTCGATCGCAATGAAGGTCTTTCCGGTCCCGGCGCCGCTGAAGCAGAGCAGCCGAGGGTTCTCTTCAACGGCGTCGAGGACGCCCAGCTGGTCGTCCGTCAGTCGGGCGACTTCCGACATGGTGTCATCGATGACCGCGCCCAGCAGCGGGACCTTGTCAAAGTCGGGGCGCAGCGCCTGCTGGAGCGACGCGAGGTCGTCGGCGGAAGCCGTCATGTGGAAGCCCCGCCCGGCCGATCTCCAGAAGCGGGCCAGACGCAGGAGGTATGGCTTCAGGTCGGGCGCGCCGGCACAGTCGAATCGTGAACCGACTTGGTCGCGATGCCAGCTGGCACCTTCGAGGTCAAAATCGATGTCGGGGAAGACGACTCCCCAGCGCCAGCAGAGGTTGCGGAGGCAGTCTGCGGCCCTGCTCTGCTGCGCGAGTTTCCGGAGCGCCTCGTGTCCGCTCGCGGCCTGTTCGAATGGCCCCTCGGAGCGTGTGGTTGTCTGGTCGAATCGGTTTGTGAAGGTCCACAGCCCGTCATGGCACCCCACCCGGCCACCCTTGACCTCGAGAGCGAAGACCCCCTCGGACCACGCAACGACAAAGTCGATCTCGGACCACCGCTTGTACTCGTGTCGCGAGAGGTTCAGGGAATGTAAGGAGAAGGCACCCGGCCCGAGATCAGTCTGCTCCAGCCGCGAGAAGACCTTCTTCTCTGCCGGGCTTCGGAACTCGTGGACAACCGGGGGAACCATCCTCATGACGGGAGTATATCGCTTTGTAGGGCCGCCCGGATGGTCTCCGAGGTCCGGCTGACAGGGCGGTGTCAGGGCTCCCGGCTCACCACCGAAGCCTCCGCGCGACGGAGCGCAGCTCGCAGACGACGCCTCAGCTTTGACATGTCGTCGAGCTCGCATTCCCAGACCGTAAGTACCCGCCATCCCATTGCGAGGATGGCACTGACGGTTGCTTGGTCCCTTGCGACATTCGATTCGAACTTCTTCTGCCAGAAGTCGATCCGCGACTTGGGCGTGTAAGCCTTGGGACAGCCCGTGTGCCGGTGCCAGAAGCACCCGTGCACGAAAATCACCGTGCGGAGCCGCGGAAGGACAATATCAGGCTTCCCCGGCAGGCCGTCGACATGCAGGCGGAAGCGATATCCCATGCGGTGTATCAAGGACCGCACGAGTAGTTCCGGCTTCGTGTCCTTGCCACGGATCCGGGACATGTTCCAGCTTCGGTGCTCGATGGAGAGCCGGTCGGCCATGGTGATTCGTGGTCAGACGCCGGCCAGCGTCGGTTTCTTGGCAGCGGTCCGCCGCTTGGCCTTCTTCTTCGCCTTCTGCCCGTGTTCCGTCTTCGCCATGAACCGAAGCACCTGCGCGCCTACCGCTTCAACGACATCCGGCACGACTGCGTTTCCGAACTGCTTGTACGCCTGCGTATCGGACACCGGAATGTCTTCGGGCCTGCTCGCAACCTCGCGGAATCCCATCAGCCAGGCGGCCTCGACCGGCGTCAGCCGGCGCGGATTGCCGTTGTCCTTGTCGGGGATATCAACCGGATCCGAAGCACGCCGGGGAATCAGGACTTCGGAGCCGTCCTTGTAGTACCGGGCGCTCAGCGTCCGTGAGATCCCGTCGAGATCGGTCAGCCCGAAGCCGAAGCCGTTCCCCTTGGCTTTGTGCTTCTCGGCGTACCGCTGGAGGTAGTTCCAGAGATGGTCTGTCAGGACGTATTTGGGGTCCGGATGGTCCTCCAGGATCTCGCGGAACTTCGGCCGGGGCCCGGCCGGCGGCTCCGGGAATGAGAAGCCTGCCGCATCGCCGTAGATGTCCTTGCGGAAGCACACGATGAAGATGCGCTCGCGGTGCTGGGGTACATAGTCGGCAGCATCGATGATCTGATCGAAGACCGTGTACCCGAGCCGTTCGAGGTTCTCGCGGATGACCGACCATGTCCGGCGCTTGTCGTGCGACTTCAGGTTCTTGACGTTCTCCAGAATCATCGCCTTGGGTCGCTTGGTCTTCGCGATGTCGCAGATCGTGAAGAACAGGTTGCCCTGGCGTTCGCACTCAAAGCCGTGCTTCTGACCGAGCGCATTCTTCTTCGAGACGCCCGCGATCGAGAACGGCTGGCAGGGAAACCCGGCCGCGAGCAGGTCATGATCGGGGATAGAGGACGGCGCGATCTTGGTGATGTCTCCGTGCGGCTTGTCGCCGAACCAGTGTTCGTAGGTCTTGGCGGAGAAGCGGTCCCACTCCGAAGTGAACAGGCACTCGCCGCCGAGACGCTGGAGGCCGAGGCGGAAGCCGCCGATGCCGGCAAACAGATCAATGAAGCTGAACTTCATGAATCTGGGCTTTGCGGGACGGGCCACGGACCGCTCCTCAAAGAGCGGGAACTGGTTCGGGCCATCGCGCAGCAGACGCAGGCGGTCCACGATGAACTTCTTGATTCCCTCGTTTGCCGCCGCGCTCTCCGCCTCGATCCACCGCCAGAGTGGATCCGGAATGCTCCGAAGGCAGTACTGATCCTTCGTCTTCAGCGCCGCCGGATCCTGCGGTTCCGCGGGCACGACCGGGCGGGTGACCCGCTGCGCCTCGAGCGGATTCGGAGCCGCTCGGTTCGTTCGAAGGTGCTCAAGGAGCCCGCACACTAGGGCGTTGATGTCCATCTCGCGCATGTAGGCCTGCTGCTCAAGCCAGACCCACGCGTCGCCGGGCACCTGCTTCATGCTGTACTGTTTCTTCACGGGCGGCCCTCTCTGGGAATCGATGGTATCAGGATACCAATGGTGCCCGTGTAGTCAAGGCTCTCCTCCGTGCGACGCCCGCGCATGGATTGCGGCGTCCCGGCATGCTCTAATACCCCGATGACGGGGACACAGCACCAGCCTTCCGAACGATTTCCGCACGAGCCGCTTTCCCTTGAGCAGGTTCAGGGCGTCCTGCATCGGGCCGGCTGCAGGCGGCTGTACGTCAAGGAACTGGCGTGGAATCACGACTCGAAGCGGCAGATCTACCTGACGACGGATCTCTCGGCGTTCAACATGTTCCCGAACCGGGTACAGTACGACCCTCCGATGCCCAAGGGCCTCGAGTCGACCCGGAAGACCAGGAACAGAGATCGGGGCCGGATCTTCGGACACCTGAGCTTCCGCTGGATCACCCCTGAGGGCGCCGCTAGCACAGCGTCCGATGCCAAAATCATCTACTACCCGCAGTACCCTGAGGTCCGCCTCTCCGGCTTCCTTAAGGGCGTGACAAATGTTCCGTCGAGGTACCTTCGGGAGAAATCCGGCGCGGTCTACTCGAACCGCCTCCTGTTCCTCGGCGTTACCGGAGACGACGCGGTGGTCGCACTCCTTGCGGTCGGCCAGGCCGCGCTGAGGGACGAGCTCCGCGCTCTCACTGGGTACCGCCTTGACGCGGGCCTGAACGCCATCCCGCTTCTCGATCCGACCGAGCCCACCCGACTCAGAATGCTGCGTGACCTGAAGGCGGTCCATGACAAGGGATGGATCGCGGGCAAACGGCTGACTGGAGCCGGCGCGGTTCCTTGCACCTCGCCGAACGCCGTGGGATACACGCTCGAGGCGGAGCTCGGTGTGACGCCCAATGGCGACAATGCGCCCGACCATCTCGGCTGGGAGATCAAGGCACACACCGTGACACGGTTCGGCGTCACGACCAACAAGGTCGTGACTGTGTTCACGCCGGAGCCGGATCGCGGGTTGTATCAGGAGCGCGGGCCGCTCGAGTTCCTCAGGATGTGGGGCTACCCGGACCGGTCCGGCATCGCCGATCGTGTCAACTTCGGCGGGATCTATCGCGTCGGTCGTGTAGCCGAGCTGACTGGTCTCTGCCTGCAGCTCCCGGGCTTCGACCCGGCCGTTCCGGATCGCATGGCACCGGACGGCATGGTTGCTCTCGTCACGCCGGAAGGCGAGCTGGCAGCGGGTTGGTCGTTCGCAAAGCTCATCGACTGCTGGCGCCGCAAGCATGCGGCCGCCGTCTACGTTCCCGCGCTGAAGAGGACATCCAAGAGCGATGTCGACTTCCACTACGGTGCGGAGGTGCTCGTCTGCGAAGGCACGGACTTCCTGCAGGTTCTCAAGGCGATGCACGAAGGAGCGCTCTACCTCGACCCGGCCCTCAAGGCGACGGGTTGGAGCTCGGGCGCCCCGAAGCTTAAGCGGCGGAATCAGTTCCGCATCCGCATGTCGGATGTCCCCGCTCTCTACCGCAACTCGAACACGGAATGTCTGGCTGCTGTATAGCTGCCGCTCATTCGTGCCGGACGCTCGGCTGTCAGTCACTCGCGTTCGCCCGCCAAAGTGTGGCATGTGCCGTCCGCCGACCTTCAACCCATGTGCCAGCAAACAAATGCGACTGCATCAGCAGCCGGCTTCGGTCGGGATTCGGGGCAATCTCGGCGACGGTGGGGTGGAAGCACGCCGGCGGCCAGAGGACCACGTCGTCGTGCTCGAGCATGATCCGGGCGACAAGGCCGGGTCCGGCTTGGTCGCCGACATACCGCCGCTCGAAGAACGACTCCTCGATCGCGTTGACCGTCCGCCACGCCGCGGGGTGGTTGGGCACGAACCCCATTGCCGCGTTGGAGATGATGTCACCCTGCTCGCACGCGACCCAGGCCGTGACGCCGGGCGGGCAGCAGGCGTCGAGGGGGCGGACGGGTTTGATGTCGGTGTCGAGGTAGACGCCGCCCACGCGGGCCATGAGTTCGAGGCGGAGGATGTCGCTGCGCATGACGCAGCCGGGGATGCCACCGATCGCGAGGCAGGCATCCCACGCCCGGCGGTTGAGGATCGGGAACGGAAGGCGGTCATCGGTCCAGAGGCGGAGCGTCCAGCCCGGGTTCATCTCCGCGAACCGGCGTCGCCAGCGGCGCTGCTAGACGGGCATCTCGCCGCGGCCTCCGCGGGCGCAAGGCCGGCGTTGTAGAGAGTCGCTCCGCCGTGGTACTACCTGGCGCCGGGGCGAGATGCACTCAGGCGGTCCGGATTCAGGACGGCAGGCCACGCCGTGTCGGTTTCGGTCACTGACACCGCGCTGCTGGCCTGGGTTTGCGAGTCGCCCGACGAGGACGAGCCGCCCGAAGATGAGCCGCCGCTGGAGCTGTCGCCGGAGGAGCCGCTGGACGAACTCTCGAAGCTCGAGCCGCTGGATTTGCTCCGGAGCCCGAGTCGCTGCCGGAATCGCTCCCCGAGCCGCTCCCCGAGCCGCTGCCCGAGCCACTGCCCGAGCCACTGCCCGAGCCACTGCCCGAGGATTGGGATCCGCCGCCGGACGATGCGCCCAGCGGCCCCTCGTCGCTCGCCGATGAGGCGGGCACCTTGGCGAGGTCGTTGTGGACCCACGCCCCGTCGGCGAGGTAGGTGTTGGTGCCGGGGACAGTGATCGACGCGGTGCGGGCTCGGCCGGGGATGCGTTCGATAAACGCCATCGGTTCCTCGGCAAGGTCGGGCGTGATGAGAAGGTCGCCGATGTGGAGCAGGTCGGCGGAAAAGAACTTGACCTTCTCATCTTCGCCGACAATGTTCCGTTCCAAAGTCCAAGCGCAGCAGTAACCGTCATCAGGGCCGGTAACGCTAACGGCCGGAAGGAGTGGAGGGAAGTCGCAACCGGTAAAGCTATGCGGAGTGGCAAGAGCTTCAACGCGAGTTGGCTGGCATCGATGATGTTGCGCATTGACCAGACCCATCCACGGCCGGTCGCACAAGACCAACTGCGCTCTTCCGCTGTGCCGAACGCACATTCAGGTGAAGAAACGCTGTGATCCGATCGACTTCTGCTGCCGGGTCGGTCAGCAGGTCGTCATACTGCACCGTCAGCACCCGGTCATCCGGGACCTTTGCCAGATGGTGTACCTGTGTGTCCCAGAGTGTGTGCTGTAACTGCTCGCACTGCTTCGGTGTCGCCCTGAGCCAACCCGTCTCTCTGGCTGAGCGATCGATCAGCGAACGGATCGACTCTTCCACCGGGCGGTCGATGTGGATGAATCGGCTGTCGGGTTCGAGTTCGAGGAGCAGATCGATCATCATACAGAGGTGTGGGTACTTGCCGCCCATGATGGTGCCGCGATGCGCGGCCTCGCGCTGGCGTGCGTCGATCCATTCTCGGAGACGCCGGCGGGTGGTCTCTATGGGCACGGCCCGCTCCACAGACGGGAACGGGTACGCCTGCTCGCAGATCTGGGCCAACCCGTGGGCCTCGAATCCGCCCGTCCCCCGCCCCCCCTTGTTCTCGTAGCCGATCAGGCGGTTGCCCATGTGGACGCCGAGGCGGTGGAGGATGCCGGCGGTCACGGACGAGCCGGATCGGTGCAGGCCAATGACCCAGACGGGCGGGCGGTGGACCTGCCGCGGCCCCCTCCCCCCCACACCCCATCCGTTCCAGTAGCGGTCTTGGGTGACCCGCCCCGAGATGTCGCTCCTGCCGCCGGCCTGGCCGATGATCCACTGTGTGGGTGCGTAGATGTTGAAGTCGCCGGACTTGTGGAGCAGCTCCATCCGGTGGTCCACGTGGTGCCGCGGCGATCGCGCGTGCGCGGGCCAGTCGCAGAGGTGTTGGTAGAGCCGGCGGATGAATGGCCCCCGCACGGCATACGCCTGCGTGCGATTGACCATGAAGGGGCGGACCACTTCATCGTTGACCTTCTGCGGCGGCCTGATCCGCAGGCCCCGGTGCTGGCCGCCGAAGTAGACCTAGTCCCAGTCCCCGGGCAGGGCGCTGATGAACCGCGTCGCCTGCTCGGCGAAGTCCGGCGGGAACAGGGCGTCGTCCTCGAGCACGAGCACGACGCCGCGGCGGTCCAGGCCGTCGGTCAGGGCCTGCTCCAGGATGCGGATGTGGCTGAGCATGCAGCCCCAGGCCCCGCCGCCCTGCCGCCACCAGACCGGGGGTCGAACGCGGCGGCCGTCGATGGCCGGGAACCGGTGGACGCCGCGGATGGGGCAGTTGCGATTGAACGCCTCCCAGCGCTCGGGGCGGCGATCGAGGTTGATGCACAGGGCGCGGACTGGAGTCCCGCCGGCCGAGCGGGCGAGCAGCCTCAGAGTCGCGTCACCCGGACCCTGAAGACTTTCATTCGGGGGCTCAAGACTTTCATTCGGGGGCTCAAGACTTTCATCCGGGGGCTCAAGACTTTCATCCGGGGGCCGCAGACTTTCCTCGGGTGAGGCGGACGCCCGACCAACGAACGGCGGGGGCGGGAAGGTGGCGGCGGTCATCGCCGGCGGCCCCGACCTGCGGCTTTCAGACTCCGCACTGCGGACTCCTGCGCGAGCCACTCCCGGAAGGGCGGCGGCACGTGCGGAACGCCGACCAGGCGGAAGAACTGCTCCTCGGTGGGTGTGGGGATGGGGGGGGTGGGTGATCCATCGAGCCCGTAGAACCCAACGAGCGACCCGTACTTTGCCTCCTGGCCTTCGGTGGCGAAGTCGAACAGGTAACCCTTCTGGCGGGCCTTGTCGCGCAGGACGCGGTTCAGCTCTTGCGGGCCGGTCGAGAAGGCCAAAACGACCCCGTAGGTCTCGGGCGTGGCGATGAACAGGTGGGCCTCTCGATCAGGGTGTGGCGGTCGGTCAAGCGACCCCACCGGGAACGACCACGGATCGTTCGTCACGATGAGCAGGTCCAGGTCCGCGACCTCGAGGGCTCCCCTGCGGACCGACCCGGTGATCTGGGCGTGCAGAACCCGCTCGTCGGCCATGAGGCGGTCGCAGGCTGCCAGGGCGCGGTGGAGGATGTCCAGCGTCTTCATTCAGAAGCCCCCGATCGAACTTCCCACCGCGCTGCTGCTCGAACTTGACGGTGGCCCGCCGAAGGACGATCCACTGCTCTTACTGCTCAACGAACCCGATCCGCTGGCCGAGCCAGAGCCCTCCGTGTCATTGTGGACCCAGACCCCGTCGGCCAGGTACACGTTGGTCCCGGGCACGTGCAACGCGACCGTTCGCACGGTTCGATCCACACGCTGGATCGAGACGATCGGTTCCTCGGCCAGGTCGTGGCCCACCAGGCGATCGCCGACGCGGAGCAGTTCGGCCGAGCAGAATCCCGTCTCGTCGCCGCGGCGGATCATGAAGGGATGCTCGAAGGTGGCCTTCACTCGCCCGTTGAGGAGATAGAACCCGCCGTGCGTCCCGTGGCGGACAATACCTACGCGCGCTGGACGTGGACTCGGCTCATCGGCATCACGCTGAACGCGCCACTCGTACTGTGCCTTGTAACCGGCGTCGCGGACGAGGCCGGGGATGTTCAGCGAGGCGACCAGGTCGCCTGGCTCGAGCCGCTCGATCGGGACGAGTGAACCGTCGGTCAGACGGACGAGTGTGCCGTAGACGAAGCAGTTGCCCGGGCCGCCACCACCGCTACTGCCGCCTCCACCCGCACTGCTGGAGCCGCTGCTGGATCCGCTGCCTGAGCCTCCGCTCGAACTGTCTCCCGAGCTGCCCGACGACACGGAGCCCGATGGACCGCTTGAACTGAACCCGACGCTCGAGCTGCTCGGGCAGGGCGGGTTGATCTGCGGATTGCCGATGCGAGCGATCGCCCAAGCGATGTCGGGATCGTCGCGTTGGCCCCTGGGCTGCACCCAGAGCAAGTGTGCGGACCCGGTTGTATTGCTCTTGAGGATCATCAGAATGACGTAAAGAAACCTGCGACCGAAGAACTCACAGAACCGCTGCTGCTACTGCCGCTGCTGCTGCCCAGCGACGACCCGCTCTGCTTCCCCGAGCTGCCGCCGGATGAAGATGACGTGCTTGATGACGAGAACCCGGCCATGTCGTTGTGGGCCCAGATTCCGTCGGCCAGGTAGGTGTTGGTCCCGGGCACATGGACGGCCACTGTGGACGCCGTACCGCCGAATCGCTGGATGCTGTCGATCTGCTCCTCGAACAGATCCTGACGAACCAGGCAATCGCCCACGCGGAGCAGCTCCATGGAGCAGAACCCCAGCCGACTGCCCCGCCGGATTAGCAGGGGATGCTCGAAGGTCGCCTTGATGCGCCCGTTGACCAGGTAAAACCCGTCGTGCGTGCCTCTGGCGACGCTTGCCACCTCGGCCGTGCAGCGCGCCAGATCAACCTCGCCGGCTCTGGCGCACCAGAGGTAGTGCACGCGCTCGGGTGCATCGGTCGCCAGGCCGGGCACTCGAAGCGAAGCGACGCGATCGCCCGGGCGCAGATCCTCGACTGGGACGAGCGAGCCATCGGCCAGGCGGATGAGTGTGCCCTCGAGGAAGCAGTTACTGCTCCCTGGGATGCTGCCCGGGCCGCCGGGGGGTTGGCCGTGAGTGCCGCCGCCGCCAGTCCCGCCACCTCCGCCGCCTCCGCCGCCCCCGGAACCTGAACCGCCACCTCCGCCCGATCCACCTCCGGAACCACTGCCGCCCGATCCGCCTCCGGAACCTGAACCGCCACCACCACTCCCGCCACCACCTCCGCCACTGCCACCGCCACTGCCACCGCCGCTGCCACCGCCGCTTGAACCAGGTGGCGGGGGTGAGCCGCCCGATCCGCTGCCGGCGTCCGGATTGATGTCTGCGAAGCGATCGCACTCATCGACCATGCGCACGCGAACGGGGCAGACGCCGTCCAGGCAGCCGCGGCCGATGGCCCCGTCGGCGATCGGCTCGAGCAGGACGGCGAATCGGCCGGTGTGCCTGGGCCTGGGCTCGACGCCGCGCAGTGTCACCCGCCCGGCAAACTCATCGAAGTTCTCCGTCGGAAACACGATCGGCCCGACGATGCCCAGAATGTCGAACCGGTCCTTGTCCTTGCCCGAGTCGTTGCGGATCGGCACGATGCCAGCCTGACGCACGTCGCGGAGCACGTCGCCGGCGCCGGCGGCCTGCCGGTTGTGGGCCACCGCGGCGTCCACGAAGGCGTTGTATGCCGCCGCGGGGATCGCCAGCGGATCGCCCGTTCGCACCTTCTTGAGCGCATCGCCCATGGGACAATCGAGAGCTCACGGTCAGGACGGCTGGATGACGGTCACGTCGATGTCCGTCGCCGACGAGTACGACAGGACCACGTTGCCGTTGGCATCGTTGTAGACGTTGGGCGGGAACGGCCCGAGCAGGTGCTTCTCACCGGGTGCGATGACGATCTGCTTGTCGTTGACCGCCTCGCCGTCGATCGTGAGCGTGGTTGCGATCGTCAGCGTGACGGCCGAACCCGCCTGGTTCGTGTGCTCCACGAGCAGGAGTTGGGCTCCCGTGTTGGCGAACGTGTCGCCCGCCGCGTCTGCCATCGTCGGCGTGTAGGCGTTCGCTTGTCTCTGTGCATTGACGATTACCAGTTGAGCCATTGCAGCTTCTCCGTGTCAGATCCCGAGCTGGCTGAAGTCGCCGGCGTCGTACACCTTCTCGACGTAGGCCGCGAGCGGCCGCTTGACCAGCGCCTTGGCGTTGTCGTCCGTGCCGTCGGCGTAGCGGACCCAGAGGTACTCCCAGCCCTTCTTGCTGATCTGCGCGATGTCGCCGACGACGAGGTTCGTCGCGTTGGGGCTCACCGCGAACTTGAACGTGATCTCCCAGTCATCGACGCCTCCGGGCGCCGCACGCTTCGAGCCCGACGCGCCCAGGAACAGCACCTCGCAGGCGGCGAACCCCTTGAATGCGGCGTCGTTGACCTTGCCCGTCAGGCCGAACAGGGTGACCTTGTACTGCTGCGTGACCTGCGAATCGGGCAGGTAGTGCGTCTCGGCGAAGTTGTAGACGGGCGAGATGACGTCCACGCCCTGCACGTCCGAGTCCGTGACCCCGATCGCCCCCTTGAAGTCGGGTGCGGTCTGGCCCGTCGGGGCCTTGCGCAGGATCGTCTGGAGGCTCTGGGTGATGTGCCGCGTTCCGCCGCCGGTGTCGAAGCTGAACACCGAGTCGCCCGTCTGCGGTGGGCTGAACGACGCGGCCGCGTACCGCACCGTGCCGTACCACAGCATCGCGTTGTCGGTGGGCTCGATCTGCACGTCCTGGCGGACGAGGCCGTCGTACTGAGTCGGCGCCGTCGATTCGAGCGCACTGCGAGCGGCCAGGTCGTCGTTCGTCCCCTTGATGAAGTAGGACAGCTCGACCGACGGGTTCTTGTCGCCCGCGACGGTCGTTCGGCTCTCCGGTCGTTCTTCGACAGTGATGGCCACGGTGGTTCCCTCATCCGAACGTCAGCGTGCCGCTCCTGGTGGCGTCCACCAAACGCTTGGTGTTCTTGGCGACCTGTTCGGTCGCGGTCGCCGTGCGCTCGGCGGCCTTGGCGGGGCCGGCGAACCCGCTGGCGGCCAGGGCGCTGAACGTGCCGCTGACCTCAACCTTTGATGCGATCGCGCCGGCGATCCCGGCCAGGCGGTCCTTGAGCCCGGCCAGCACGTCCCCGGGGCCGCCGCTCGGGGCGCCCTCCTTGCCCTTGGCGCCCCGTTCCCTGGCGGCCTTGGCGAGCGCATCGTCCAGGGCCTTCTGCGCATCGGCCAGCTGTTGTTGGGTCTTGCTCAGCGCGACGTCGGTCTTGTTCTTGAGAGCTCCGCGTGCCTTGTCGAACTTGTCGTTGATGCCCGCCAGCGTGGCGTCGTTGAGCTGTTTCGCCCGCCGGCGGGCTTCGCGGCGCCTGCGCTCCCGGCTCCCCAGCGCGTCGCGGCGCTGCGTGTCGATCTGCTCGAAGCGCATGGCGAGCTTCTGGTCGATCTTCGCCTTAGCCGCCTTGACATCGAAGGATGAGTCGAACAGGCCCCGCAGTTCGGCCAGGCCCTTGCTGACGACGGCCGATGCGACCGCCCAGACCTTGGCAAACCCGCTTGTGAACCGTGTCCAGGTCTTGGACAGGAACGAGGTCGTCTCGATCCAGGCGACCTCGAGGGCGTGGAATCCGATCTCTGCCGCCGCCACCGCCCCAAACCACATCTTCTGCGCGATGTCGATGAAGAATTCCTTGGCCTTGAGCCAGATTCCGCTGATCGCCGCCACGCCCTTCTGCCATTCGAGTTTCAGGCTCAGCCACAGGATCTTCCCCGCCAGTTTGAGGTCGCCGGCGGTCAGTGCGTCCCTGATGCCGCCGATGACCTTGATTACCAGATCACGCAGCGCCCCGAACCGGTCGCCGAGCCAGTCCAGAACCGCCCCGCCGGCGCCGGTGTACTTGATGATCACGACCCCGAGCCCGACCACCGCGGCCACGACCAGACCGATCGGCGAGAGCATCGCCGCCAGCGCCGACCCTATGGCCCCGATCGCCGCCGATGCCGTCGCGGCGATGGTGGCCAGCGAGCCGAACACCGCACCCACACCGGCGATGGCGGCGCCGGCGATGACGAGCGCTACGCCAACCCCCAGCACGATCGCCGTCACCTTGGCGACCGTGGCGATCAGCTCGCGGTTCTTGTTGACGACGAGCGTGATGAACCCCGCGACCTTGGTCAGTGCAGCGGCAGCCGCCCGGACGGGCTTCTCGATCGCCTCGCCGATGGCGATGCCGATGCCCTCGATGGCCGAGAACAGCCGCCGGAACGCGCCGCCGATGCCGGCGTCCATCTGCTCGGCCGTCTTGACCGCGACGCCGGCTGACTTGACGATTCTTTCCTTGAGGTCGTCGAACGCCGTGGCCGAGGAGGCCAGCTTGAGCGCTGCCGCCTGGCCGCGACCGAACAGGGACTCGAAGATCGACAGGCGTTTGGCCGATCCGAGCCCCTTCGTGGCCCGGGCCAGGTCGTTGAGGATGTCGGCCAGGGGGCGCAGATTGCCCGTCGCGTCCACCGCGGCCACGCCGATCCGGCCCAACTCGGCCTGCTTGGCCTCGGTCGAGAGGTTCTTGAAGGCACGAGCCAGGGCGGTGCCCGCCAGGCTGCCCTTGATACCGTTGTTGGCCAGGACGGCCAGGGCCGCGGCGGTGTCCTCGATGCTCGATCCGGCCTCGACGGCGATCGGCGCGACGGGCTTGAGCCCTTCGGCCAGGTCGTCGAGCGTCTGTGCGCTCGAGTTGGCAGTCGCCGTGAGCACGTCCGTCACGCGGGCCATCTGGGTCATGTCGAGGTTGAACCCACGCAACGCCGCCCCGGCGATCTCCGTGGCCCGAGGCAACTCGGTGTCGGTGGCCCGGGCCAGGGCCAGGACCGACTGGGTGCTGGTCAGGATCGCCGTTGGCTGGAACCCGGCCCGGCCCAGTTCGCTCATGGCGTCGGCCACCTGGGCGGCGGTGAACGAGGTCGTGCGGCCCAGGCGCTTGGCCTCCTCGCGCAGCGCCGCGAACTGCTTCTGCGTGGCGCCGGTGACGGCTTGGACCACGCGCATCCGATCATCGAACCGCGCGAACACCCGAGTCGAGATCGCAAACCCTGCCCCGACCCCGGCGCCGATCTTGACCAGGCCCGCGCCGACCGCCCGCACGCTGGCGCCGAACGCCTTGAGACGACGCTGGGCGCGTTTGAGCCCGGCCGTCAGCTTGTCGCTGACGCCCAGCTCGACGAACGCCCGGCCTGCGCGGATGCCCTGTGCGCCGGCCATCAGGCAGCCCTCCGGAATGCTGACCGCACAAGATGACCGCTATGCTGGTGGGAATGGCAGAGGAGCGCCCAATCCTGATCGAACGCGGACAAGGCCGAAAGAAGCGTTACGAGACCGTCTACATCCCGGTCGATTCTGTCCTGGTCGCGGCGGCGACTGAGTTGCGGTGTGCAAGCGACGGAATCAGAGGGACCTACGGGCAGTACGTCGAGTGCGTCGGGGTTTACAGCCCGCCGCGGGGATACAGGACGACCGAGGTGGATGTCTTCACCGGTCAGCGAGGTGAAACACGGGACCATCCAGTTGCAGAGGACTGCTGGTTCTATCACTTCGACGGTGAACGACTGACCTCGGTTGCCGTCGCGTGCTACGACACCGACCCACCCTCGATCCGCTTGCTTCGCAAGGTGGCGACGGAAGTCCAGGCGGACCTGTTCGCCGAGCCGGCTGCCTCGCCGCGCAATGAAGGTGCTCGGCGCAATCTGGAATTGACCTCCTACGAGCGAGATCCGCTTCTCCGAGCCGCCTGCATCCGCCACTACGGAGCGCAATGTGCCGCGTGCGGAACCGACTTCGGAGCAACCTACGGCCCGATTGCCGAGGGATTCATCCACGTCCACCATCGAGATCCGCTTGCTGCCGTTGGCGAGGAGCATTCCGTCGATCCGGTGACGGACCTGGTGCCGCTCTGTCCCAACTGCCACGCAGTAGCCCACATGCGCGATCCGCCGTTGACACCGGAGGAGATCGCTGCCATGCGAGGTGACAGGGGCCTGTAGGTGCATCACGATTCCCCACGCACGCTGTTGGCCCACGCCTTTGGCAGATTCCGCTTCTCCTTCTCCAGCGCCGGACCCATGTATGCCCGCCGGGCGATTCGCACGCGGCGCCGCACACGCCGGCCCTTCCGGCGGCGCGTGATTGTGGTCCTCCCGCCGAACTCCAGCACGTTGGGCGCTGTCTTCTTCCCGAACCCCAGCGGGCCGACTACAACCGAATCCGTCTGCCTGTCGTAGCCGAAGAAAATCAGCCGCCTCAGGCTCCCCTCGTGCGAGTGCGGCGGCCGGCCCGGAGCGGACGGCCCCTTGCGCTTGCGGATACTTGACCTGGCCCTGGTACGAACGAACGCGCCGCCGCGGGACAGGGCCTTCCTCTTGGCCCTGTCCACAGCGGCGACGACGCGGGGGCTGTCGAAGAACAGTTGTCTGACTCGAACGTCGATCACGCGGTCGAGCCTCCGTTGGTGATCGCGGCGGCCTGCTTGAGGCCCTTGTTGAACGACGCCTCCTTCTCCTTGCGCAGGCGGCCCGATCCCAGGAACAGCCCGGCCAGGCCGGCCAGGGCCGGCAAGGCAGGCCCGAGCACCGGCACGCCGGCGAGCGTCGGTCCGACCTGATCCAGGGCCGAAAGCGTCAGCTGGCCCAGCAGGCCGCGGATCTCGGTTCCCCGCTCGATGCTCGCCTTCCACTGCGCACCGGTGCGCTGCACGTCCTCGAACCATGCCCGGTACTCGGCTTCTGCCTCGTTGAGGCTCGTACGCGCCGCCAGGCCCGTCGTCTGCTGGATCGCCCGCGGCGTCTTCACCTGCACGAGGTCGCCCAGGTCGAACCCGGCGCAGGCGGCCAGGGAGAGCGAGACCATCCCGAGCCCGAATGCAAATGCGACGGTGCGATGATTCACGTTGATGCCTCCCTGCCCGGAGCACGTCCGTTGACGAACATGTCCCGCAGCACGCTCACGTCCGCCTCGATCCGCGTGACCGTCGCCTTGACAAACGGGTCGAAGTCCGCGGGCGTAAACGGCCGGTGTTTCTTTGGGTCGCGGTTGACGTTGGCGATCAGTGCCATGATGCTGCTCGTCCGTGCCCAGTCGCCTCGCTGCCTGGCCTCTGCCATCGCCAGCAGCTGGCGCAGAGTCAGCCCGGCGGGATCGACTCCGATGATGCCGGCGCACTGCCAGATGAGGCGCCAGGCGTCGCCTGCGCCTCGGCCAGGACCTCGTCGGCCATTCGTTCCAGTGCGCCGCTCTTGAGTTTGGCCTCGACCACGTCCCGGGCCTTGTCCATGACCTGCCTGGTCGTCTCGACTACTCGCCCGAGGTTGGCCCTGTCCCTCGGGCTCGGGCAGAAAGACACGAGTTCAT